>OCZT010003422.1_pt1 | contig 16207 bp, 14 predicted proteins | sample 1539031 | NCBI WGS metagenome assembly OCZT01 (sample SAMEA3539308, study PRJEB22396) | soil metagenome | biome: tundra; feature: field; material: soil | place: USA | collected 2010-05 | depth 0.15 m | reverse complement strand
GATCAGCAGCAGCCAGGCGCGAGCGGCCGCCGCACTGCGGCGCTGCGGCACGTACGCCAGCATCGCGAGGCGAATGACCCACTCGCTGGCATAGTACAGCTCGCCGAGGAGCGCCAGCGTCATGTCCGGCTACGCGCTGAATCGAAGGCTCGACGTCGCGCTCTGAATCTCGAGCAGGAAGAAGATCAGCGCGGCGATCAGCGCGCTCAGCCCCGCGATGAACAACACGACGATCAGCATCGCCAGATTCCTCTCGAGCGCGACGCCCGCGAACAGCGTGACGATCACGAGGCTGATGATCAACGCGCACGAGGTGGACAACGTGATCGCGTAATGGACGAACCGCGCGCGCGCGGAGAGATATCGCAGCTCGGCCTTGACCAGGGCACCATCACGCCCATGCGTTTGCGGCGACGACCCATCCAGCACGCGGGCGCGGTCGATGATGCGGCCCAGGCGGTTCGTGAGCACGGTGAGGAAGGCGCCGACCGCAGACAACAGGAACACGGGGGCGACGGCGAGCTGGATGCTGTGAGCGATATCGGTTATCCCGCTGAACTGCGGCATCTGCATGTCTCCTGTTCAAGTTCACGTCACCCGCTCTGGGCCACGAGCGACTCCCACGCCGGCAGCATCACGATCGACGCGAGGTCACAGCCTGAAGCATACAGGCGTCGCGGCGGGCGTGCGAGCAGATAGATCGACCGCCCGCCCCTTCGAACGGCGGTCTTCCCGATGCGGTCGGTCCTTGACGGGATAGCCTGCCGCCCCTATACATAGACATGACAGGTAACCGGAGTCTATGCATGGAAGACGGCCGCTCGGAGCTGATCTCGGGAACGCTGGACCTCCTCATCCTCAAGACGCTCTCGATGGGCGCGCTCCACGGCTACGGCATCGCTCAGCACATCCAGCGGCTGTCGAGCGACGCGCTGCGCGTGGAGGAGGGCTCGCTCTACCCCGCGCTGCAGCGCATGCAGGCCAAGGGATTCGTCTCCTCGGAGTGGAAACGCTCGCCCACTGGGCGGCAGGCCCGCTACTACCGGCTCACGGCGGCCGGCCGCCGCCAGCTCGGGCTCGAACAGGCGAGCTTCCTCGATTCCGTCGCCGCCATCAGGCGCGTGCTGCGGCAGAGCGAATCGTGACACCGGCCGAGGTCTGGCGCAGGCTCCGGTTCTGGAAGCGGCGCGACGCGCTGGATGGCGAACTGTCCGCGGAACTCGGCGAGCACCTCGCGCTGCTCGTCCGCGACGCCGAGCACGCGGGGCTTTCGCACGTAGACGCGCTCGCCGCCGCACGGCGCCGGCTCGGCAACACCACCCGCATCCGCGAGGAAAGCCGCGACAGCTGGGGGTTCCGCACGATCGAGGCCGTGCTGCAGGATCTCCGCCATGCACTGCGCGCGCTGCGTCGCGCGCCGGGCTTTACCGTCGCGGTCATCGTCACGCTCGGACTGGGCATGGGCGCCACGTCCGCGATCTTCAGCGTCGTGAACGGCGTGCTGCTCCGGCCGCTCCCCTTTCCTCATGAAGACCGCCTCATCACGCTCTGCGAGCAGTACCCCGGGGCGACCAGCGACTGGTGCAGCGTCTCGCCGCCGAACATCGAGGACATCGCCGCGCGCTCGCATACGATAGAAGCCATCGGGATCGGGCGCGGATGGGGCGCGCATCTCACCACGCCGGACGGCCCGCAGCCCGTGCAGAGCGGCATCGCCTCGCCCGGACTGTTCGCCGCGCTCGGCGTCGGCGTCGTGCGCGGACGGCTCATTGCCGCGGCCGATCTCCTGGGCCGCGAGAGCGACGTCGCGCTCGTCACGTGGGAGATGTGGCAGGCGAAATTCAACGGTGACACCGGCGTCGTCGGGCGCATGATCTCGCTCGACAACCACCCGGTTCGCATCGTGGGCATTCTCGAGCCGGGGTTCCACGTCCCGCAGTTCGAGAACATCGAGCTCTGGCGCCCCCTGCACGTGGACCCGCGCGACGAACAGCACCGCGACTGGCGCGGCTTCGTGGCGTACGGCCGGCTGAAGCCCGGCGTGTCGATGGCGCAGGCACGCGGGGACCTCGCGTCCATCGCCGGCACGCTCAGGCGCGAGCACTTCAGCACGACGCGCGGCTGGGACCTGAGGGAGCAGTCGCTCCGCGACCTCGTGGTGGGCAACGTGCGCCCGCTCCTCGTGCTCTTCCTCGCCGCCGTCGGTGTCGTGCTCCTGATCGCCTGCGCGAACGTGAGCAACCTGTTGCTCGCGCGCGGCGCGGTGCGCGACCGCGAAATGGCGGCCCGTTCCGCGCTCGGCGCCGGTCGTGGCCGGATCGTCCGCTCGCTCCTCGTGGAAAGTCTGGTGCTCGCCTCCGCCGGCGCCGCGGTGGGCATCGCGATCGCACTCGGCGCGGTGCGCGCCTTCCGCGCTCTCGCGCCCGTCGGCACTCCGCGCGTCGCCAACGTCGCCGTGGATGCGCGCGTGTTCGCCTTCGCCGCGGCGCTCGCCGTGCTGACCGCACTGATCGTGGGTCTCGTGCCCGCGCTGCGCGCCGCGCGCGTGGACCTCGCACAGGCGCTTCGCGAAGGCGGACGATCCGGCCCGGCACGGCGCTCGAGACTCGGTTCGACGCTCGTCGCCGTCGAGCTGGCGATGGCCGTGCTGCTGCTCGCGGGCGCGGCCACCTTCATGCGCAGCTTCGCCGCCTTCACCGCGTGGAAGCCGGGCTTCGAACGCGAGCATCTGGCGCTCTTCTCCCTCTCTCCACCAACCGCCAGCTACGGCTCGCAGGCGAAACTCTCCGCGCTGTGGGACCGCTTGGAGGAGCAGCTGGGCGCCATCCCGGGCGTCGCCTCGGTCGGCACCGCGTCTGCCGGCCGTCTCTTCGGCGGGCGCGAGACGTGGGAGATGGAGCTGCAGGGACGACCGCCTGACGAAAAAGCCTCGGTGCGCTGGTCCGACGTGAGCCCGGGGTACTTCCGCACGCTCGGCGTCGCGCTGCTGAAGGGACGCGCGCTCGATGCACACGACGTGAACGGCGGCCCGCTCGTGTGCCTCGTGAACCAGACGCTTGTGCGCCGCTACTGGGCCGGCCTGGATCCCATCGGCCGGACCATCGTCTTTCCGGTCGGGAAAGAACGCATGACGTTCACGGTCGTGGGCGTCGTCGCGGATGTCCCGGCGGTCGAACCGGGACTCGCGACCGAACCGGAGATGTACTGGTCCAACCGGCAGCAACCGCGTCCGTACACCTGGGTGGTCGTGCGCACCACGGCAGCGCCCGCCTCACTCGCGACGGCGATTCGCGGTCGGGTGAAGGAAATGGATCGCGACATCAGCATGAGTGCGGTCCGCACGATGCCCGAGCTGCTCAGCCGCGAGCTGAACACGCCACGGTTCGAGATGATCCTGTTGCAGAGCTTCGGCCTCGTAGCGCTCGCGCTCGCGGCCGTCGGCACGTACGGGCTGCTCGCGTATCTCGTCACACTGCGACGGCGCGAGATCGGGATCCGGCTCGCCATCGGAGCGCAGCGTGTGCGGATCGTTTCCGAGGTCCTCTCGCGCGGGCTGAGGCTTGCCGGGATGGGAATAGCGGCGGGGTTGCTGGCGTTCCTCGCGCTCGGGCGCTGGATCGCTGAGCTCGCGCCGGGCGTGTCCATGCACGACCCGCTCACGCTCTCGGCGACGGCGCTGGTGCTGATCGCGGTCGCGACCGGCGCGTGTGCGGTGCCGGCCGTGCGCGCCGGACAGGTGGATCCGGCACTCACGCTGGGCGCCGAGTAGATCCACCGTCGGCAAGGCGCCCCGCGGGACCGAACACGTGCAGCGTGGCGGCGTAGTCGCCATCTTGAACCGATGCGCCGCATCCGCACCGCACCGAGAATCCTCTTCCCATCCGTCCTCATCGCGCTCGCGGCGTTCTGGGGCGTGATCGAGGTGACGGAACCGCCAGGCCCCGGCCTCGATCCCGACGCGCTCGCCTACCTCGGCGCGGGCAATTCGCTCGCGCACGGCCACGGATTGCGCGTGCCGTCGTCGAGCTGGATGGCCACCGACACCATAGCGCCGCTCGTGCATTTTCCGCCGGGATTCCCGGTTGCGATCGCGGCCGGCATCGCGGCCGGCGCCACGCCCGTGAACGCGGCGCGCGTCGTCGAGGCCACGGCGGCGGCTGTCACGGTATTGTCGCTCATGCTCGCGGCGAACGCGGCCGGCGGCCTGGTCGCTGCGCTCGTCGCATTTGGTGTCGTCGCGGCGACGCCGGCGTTCGTGATGGTGCACGGCAGCGTGCTGAGCGAGCCGCTCTTCCTCGCGCTGCTCGCGCTCTTCACCTGGCAGCTCGCGCGCGAGCGGCGCGGGGTGGACACGAGACGCACGCTCGTGCTCGGCGCGCTCGCCGCTGCGGCGACGCTCGTGCGCTACGCCGGCGCGTCGCTCGTGGTCGCGGTGGTGTTCGAGGCGTGGTGGACGGTGGAAGGGCCGTGGCGCGGCTCGTGGTGGCAACGCGCACGCCGCGCGTTCGTCGCGGCCGAGTTGCCGGTGGTCGTGCTCGCCATCTGGGTGCTCACGCGCCCGCACAGCGACGACGCGGAGCAGATCCGGGACGTGGGGCTCTACACTCGCGGAATCGGCGACACGCTGATGGGCGGGCTGAACACCGCGGCGCGCTGGCTCGCGCCAGGCGTGAACACGGACGGCGTGCGCACGATGGCCGCCCTTGCGGTCCTCGCGGCACTCTGCGCGTTGGCGGTGCGCACCGTCCGCGCGGCACGGCGCGGAACGGTGGCCGCCCCGGAGCGCCGGCTGTATCGCGCGACGACGATCATGCTCGCGAGCTATGCGCTGGTGGTCGGCGCGTCCCGCCTGCTTGCCGATCCCGGAATCCCGCTCGACGACCGGATGCTCGCGCCGGTCTTCCTGCTCGCGGCGCTCGGCGTCGGCATCGCGCTCGCGGGGTACTGGCGCGCGTTGCTTCCCGAGCGCCGGGGGATCGTGCTGCTCACGGCGGGAATAGCGGCCAGCTGGATGTGGGGATCGGAAGAAGTGGGTGCCGCGTTGGTGAACGACTCCCGCTGGGACGGCGGCGATCTCGCCGCGCACGAATGGACGGCGTCGCCGCTCGTCGCATGGGCGTCGCATGCGCCTCCCGGCACGGCGCTCTACTCCAACTGGCCGGCCGTGATCTGGTTCCACACATCGCGCGCGGCGCACGAACTCCCCTGGGTGCTCGACTCGAACACGGTGAACGAGTTCCGCGCGAAGATCGGGCGCGAGCACGGCGCGCTGCTCTCGTTCCGGGCGCGAGCCGAGGACTATGCGCCGCCGGATTCGCTCGCGGCGCTCGCGGGGCTGGTCGCCGTCGGGCGCTGGCGGGACGGCACCATCTGGCGTGCGCCGGCCGACACGGCGAGAATACTCCCATGAGCCTTTCGGAGATCCTCGCCGAGTGCGCGCGCATCGCCGCCGGTTCGTCCGGCGCCGGGGCGGCCGCGCTCGCGTCGGTGGCGAAGCGTCGCGGTTCGTTGCCCATGAGCGCGACGGCGAAGATGCTCGTGACCGCGGGCGGTGCGCGCATCGGCACGGTGGGCGGCGGCTGCCTGGAGGCGGAGATCATCGAGAGGGCGCACGACGTGCTGCAGACCCGTGTGCCGGCGCTGTCGTCGCATTCGCTCAACGCCGAGCTGGCGGGCGATTACGGTCTCACCTGCGGTGGCACCGCCGAGATGCTCATCGAGCCGGTGTTCGCCGATGAGCGGCTCGCGGCCGTGTATGCCGAAGCGGCCGCCCTCATGGCGCGTGGCGAGCGGGCGCTGATGGCGACGGGGATCGACTGGAGCGCGGGCGTGGTGAAGGCCATCGCGGGCGCGGAGCGATCCTTGGGGACGGACGACGCTCTCGTGCGCTCCGCGATCGCCGGGTTCGATGCGATGAGTGAACTGCCGAGTCTGGAGAACGGCGTGCTCGTCGAGCCGATGTCCGGCAAGCCGCGGCTGGTGGTGTTCGGCGCGGGTCATGTCGGAGCGCGGCTCGCCGAGGCCGCCGCGTTCGCGGGGTGGCGGGTGACGGTGGCCGACGATCGCGCGGACTTCGCCGACGCCAAGCGGCTGCCGTTCGCGGAGCTCGTGGTCACCTGCGATTTCCACGACGTGCTGGGCGCCGTGCCGCTCGACGCGGAGACGTACGTCGTGATCGCGACGCGCGGCCACCAGCACGACGTGGTGCTCGCGGGCCAGCTGGTGCCGCGCCCGCTGCGCTACCTCGGAATGCTCGGGAGCCGGCGCAAGGTCGCGCTCACGGAGAAGGTGCTGCGCGAGTGGGGCGTCACGGATGACGCGATCGGCAAGGTGCACGCGCCGGTCGGGCTCGCGATCGGGGCCGACACGCCGGAAGAGATCGCGGTGAGCGTCGTCGCGGAGATGATCGCGGTCCGGAGAGCGGGGTCGCGCAGGCGCGGCGGCGCGGAGGTCCACACCGCCGATGCGCACGGCGGCGACGCCACCGGGCTCCGCTGATGGTGCCGCAGAAGCTGTCGGACATCGAGATCCAGCGCGAGCTCGGCACGCTGGACGGCTGGGCGCGGAAGGGCGAATCGCTGGCGAAGACGTTCGCGTTCCCGACCTTCCTGGCGGCAATCGGTTTCGTCGATCGCGTCGCGGTGGCGGCGGAGAAGATGAACCATCACCCCGACCTCGACGTTCGCTACAACAAGATCGCGGTGACGCTCTCGACGCACTCGGCGGGCGGGATCACGGGAAACGACGTCGCGCTCGCTCGCGAGATGGACAGGCTCGCGGCAAACTAAAGAGACCGAACAGCAGAACCGCGGTTCTGCCGTTTGTCGTTGTCAGTTCTTTCGGTTCCCGCCCAGCAGCGACATGATGAAGAGGAACATGTTGAGCAGGTCGAGGTAGATGCTCACGGCCGCCAGCACGTAATCGCCCGGCCCGAACACGTTGCGCAGGCGCCACGTGTCGAAGACGAGCAGTCCGCTGAAGATCAGGACGCCGATGCCGGCGATCCAGGTGTATCCTGAGGCGCTGCCGATGAACATGTTCAGGATACTGGTCACGATCAGCACGATGAGGCCGACGAACAGGAAGCTGCCCCACGCGCTGAAATCGCGGCGGCTGAGGAACGAGTACATCGTGAGCGCGCCGAACGCCGTGAACGTCAGCAGGCCGGCTTGCGACGCGATGCCCGGACTCCGCGCCTCGGCCATCGCGATGAACGGCGCGATGTAGAGCCCTTCCGCGAACGTGAACAGGAACACGAATCCGATGTTCTGGGGAAACGCGTCCTTGGCTTTCATGGCAAGGAAGAGGGGCGCGAACACGCACAGCATGGTGATGAACGGATGCCGGAGCACGGCCTGCATCATCGACTGCTGCGTCATGGCCCAGGCCGTGGCCGCGATCGTGACGAGTACGCTCGCGAAAACGAGCGAGTACGTCCGCCGGACGAGCGTCGCGCGCTCGGCGCCGGTGCGGACGATCACGCCCTGCTGGGGAACTGCGTATCTCGAAAAGCCCATCGATGGTGCTCCGTGGGGGACAGTCAATTATAACCGGATCGGGGGGAATCGTTCGGAATTAAAGGTCAGACGGGCTGGAGATAGGAGCGGCGAGATTCGGTCCGATGCGGGATGCGGGGTCGGAATGCGAAATACGGGAAAGCGCGATGCGGAATGCGGATGCCGCAGTGATTGCAGTACCCGCATTCCGTGTCGCTCTTTCCCGCTTCCCGCATTCCGACCCCGCATCCCGCATCGGGTGGACTCTCGCCACTCCCCACTCCCCACTCCCCACTCCCCACTCCCCACTCCCCACTCGCCCCTGCGTTACGGTGCGGAGACCGTCCCATCGCCCTTGAGCTTGTGCAGCGCCGCCGATCCCGTCACCGTCCCCACGTCGATTACCCGGCCGCCCGAGCCCAGCGTGGCGACGAGTTTCTTGTTTCCATCGGAAAGGACGCCGCCGGCGAAGTCGCACGTAAGGCCGCCCAGCACGCTCGACATCTCCACCGCGCCGTCGAGTTTCTCCGGCAGATAGGCGCTTGCGGAACCATTCACCGAGCGCGCACGCACCGGGCCGTCGCCGCCGAGGGTCGTCATCCGGACATCCACGTTGCCATTCACCGTCTCGGCGACCACGGGTCCGACCGACGTGGCGACCTTGATCGTTCCGTTCACCGAGTGAGCCGTCACGGGCGCGGTGGCCGCGACGCCGATCGAACCGTTGATCGTGATCACGTCGACCTTGACGCCGGTCGGCACGAAGACGGTAAACGTGACGCTCGCGTCCGTACCGTGCCCAAACAACCTGCCGGGCAGGCCGCTTCCGCTCGAATGATAGGACGACGAGCTGCACGTCCCGCCATCCCACAACGCGCAGATGGTCGGGCCGTTCGGGCCGTTCACGGTCTCGAACTTGATGTCGCGCTTGGGATCGCCGCGCCGCCAGCGCACCGCCGCGGTCACGCTGACGTTGCCACCCGTGGCGGGCTGCACCTCCACCGGCCCGTTCGTGTTCCGAACGAACACGGTGGAGGGCGCGCTGACCGGCGCGTTCCATGTGAACGCCGCCGGATCGACCTTTTCTGCGCCACTGGAAACGTTGATGCAGCCCCAGGACGAGAGTGCGGCGGCGGTGAGCAGGCCGGCCGCGGCAACCCGAACGGCACTTCGGCCGAGGGTGGTGGTGCGCGCGGCCTTCTCGCGATTCGAACCGATCGTGACTGCGGGCATGAGTGATCCTCCGTTACTCATGCCCTACGAAATCAGCTCACGATAGTTTCCGCAACCGGATGTTCCCATTGACCGTGGAGAGCCGCAGCGCGGGGCCGCCCTTGCCGAGCGTCGCGCGCAGCCGGCGGGGGCTGAACGTCCCCTCGACCGTGAGCGGGAAGTCGGACGAAAGCCTCCCGTTCACCGTGCGCATCTCCACGTCCGCATTCACCGACGCGGGAAGCGAGACGGTGATCGTTCCGTTGACCGTGGAGAACTCGGTGCGGTCGCCGTCGAGCCTGGCGGAGCTCACCGTCACGTCGCCGTTGGTAGTGCGCGCCGTCACGGCGCCACCGGTGGACCGGGCGTCGATCCCGCCGTTCACCGTGCGCGCGACGACGGTCGACGTGACGCCGTCCACGGTCACGCCACCGTTCACCGTGCTCGCGTCGATCTTCACGCCGGCGGGCAGGCGCACGACGAACTCCACCTGCACGTCGTTGCGATCGTTGTCGCCCCGCCAGCCGTCGTTGTGCGAATGATAGCCGTCCTCGTCGCACGTCGAGCGGTCGTTCCAGAGCGCGCAGACGAGCAGGTCGCCGCCACCCGATCCCACCTGGCGGACCGTGATCTTCACGTCCGCAGGGCTGCCGCGCCGCCAGCGCTTCTCGGCGCGGACCTCGACCTTGCTCCCCGTGCCCGCTTCCACGCGAACGCTACCATTGAGGTTGCGCACGTACACCCAGCGCTCGGCCTGCACGGTGCCCGACCAGGTGAAGCTCGTGTCGCTGCTTCGCGCCTCCTGCGCGCGGGCGCTCACGCTCGAGGTCGCGGTAAGCATGGGAACTGCCGCGCCGAGCACCAGCGCCAGCGTCGGGATCTTGTTTTGCATCAGAACTCCTCGCGGCCCGAGTGTCCGCCCCTGTCTATGGTGATGTTGCCACTGAAGGTCGACGCCGTGATCCGCGCGCCCCCATTTCCGATGGTGAATTCCATCTTCTTGCCGTGCCGTCCCATGCCCGGGATGTCGCCCGGCCGCAAGGTGATCGGGAATGCGCTCGAGATGCGGCCGCTGAACGTTTCGAGCGAAAGCTCCGCCGCGGAAGACTCCGGAATGTCGAGGTGCACGTTCCCCGAGTGCGTCGAGAACTCGTAACTCCCTGCCGGGTCTATGCTTCCCGTGTACGTGACCGAGGCACTCACGGATTCGGTGCTCACGTGGGCGGACTTCACGTCCGACAGCGTGATCCGGCCGCTGACCGTGCCGGCGGTGAGGTCGCCGATGACGTCCTCGGCTTCGATCCTGCCGCTCGTGGTGCCCAGGCGCGTGCGGCCGCGCAGCTTCGCGGCGTGCAGGTCGCCCGAAACCGTGTGCACCGTGATGCGGTCCGTGGCGTCGGTCACTTCGATCGACCCGCTCGCCGAGCCGGCTTCGACCTCGCCGCCGGTGCCGGTGATACGTATACCGCCGGACGCGCTGCTCGCCTGCACCCGGGTGCCCATGGGCACATTGATCTCGACGTGCGTCCGGCCCGAGCGACCGCGGTCGGAGCGGGTCTGCAGCGTGATGCGATGCGAGGAGAGCTGTGCGTCGATCCAGCCGCGCTCGATGGAGGCATGAACCTGTGCGTCGGGGCGCGACCAGCCGGTGATGACGATGTCGCCCGACGCGACGCTGACGTCCACCCAGCTCCCCTTGTCGAACGCGAAGGTGGAGTCGATGCTCGTGATCTCGCGATCGCGCTGAGCGCGCGCCGCCGTTGGTACGACGGCAAGGGCGGCTGCTGCGGCCGCGAGCATGGTGAGGCGCGAACTGTTGCTCAGCATTGGGACTTGTCTCCAGAAACGTGCGATCAGCCGTGCGCGGGAATGTTCGCCACTCCGCGCAGCAGCTGCAGTTTGGTCTCGTAGGCATGCGTGAGCCGGTCCATCAGGAACGCGCTGGCCGGGTCTTTCGCGAGCGCCGCCTTGCTCTCGGCGATGGCGGCGTCGATCAGCTTCAGGTTCTTCCGGAGCACGACGATGGTGGCCGGATCGAGATCCTTGCCACGCTCGTCGACGATCTTGCGCATGGCGCCGATCTCGCGGTCGAACGTCTGCTCGGCCGTCTGCTCGGGACTCTGCAGGCTCGCAGGTTCGACGGCGGCGCCCGGAAGCGGCGCCTGGACCGAAGCGGAATCGTTCGCGGCGAGGCCGGTCGTCTCACCGTGCTTCACGATGGACCAGGTGACGCCGGCGGTGGCGGCGATGAGCAACGACGCCGCGATTGCGAGACGCCGCCACGAATGGCGGGCCGGCGCCTGCGCACTCGGCTCCAGCGGCAGCGCGACGACGCGCGTGCCGATGCGCGCCTCGATGCCGCTCCACAAGTCCCTCGACGGCGCGAGCAGCGGAAGCCGGGCCGCGCTGCGGGCGATCGCCTCGAGTTCGTCGTTATTGAGATCTGCGTCGTCGTTCATGCGTTCAGTGCCTCTCTCAGCAGCAGTCGGGCGCGGTGGAGCTGCGCCTTGCATCCTCCGGCGGTCACGCCGAGCATCCCGCCGATCTCGTCGTGCGTGTAGCCCTCCACGTCGTGCAGCACGAAGACCTTTCGTGCTCCCGGCGGGAGTCCTGCGATGGCGCGCTCGAGGTCGATTGAAAGTCCCGGCGGGACTTCGGCCCGGACCGTGCTGTGCGCCACTGTGTCCACGTCCTCAACCGACTCGTCCTGCCGTCCGCGGCGCCGGTTCTCCGTCTGCCGGTCGTTCAGCACCACGTTCACCGCGAGCCGGTGCAGCCAGGTGCCGAACGCGCTGTCGCCGCGGAACTGGTCGAGCTTTTCCCATGCCCTCACGAACGCGTCCTGCGTGAGCTCCTCGGCGCGCGTGCGATCGCCCACCATTCGCGCGCAGAGCGAAAAGATCCGGTTCACGTGCTCGCGGTAGAGCCGCTCGAACGCCTGCCGGTCGCCGCGGGCCGCCAGTGCGACGTCTGCCTCGTCCTGCCGGGCCGCCGGGTCGATCACTGGCTGGAATCGCAGGGCCGTCGCCATCCGGAGTCTGATCCTTGTCGTCTCATAGGTTCAGATGGATTGGGGACGGGAAAGGTTTGAAGTGACGCGCGACACTTTCGGGGGCTACGTTCCGTACGGAACGTGGGCGACTCAAGTTACGGGAGCATCCATGCCTAGCGCACAGAACACCCAGGGAGGCGCGGCCAAGGCGCCACCCATTCCCTCGATGGACGTGAGCCCGCCGCCACCGGCCACGGCCAGCCAGATCAGGCAACAGGTGCGCGACATGGCCAGGCAGGCGAGGAATGCCGCACAGGACGCCAGGAAGACTGCGCAGGACGCTCGGAAGGCCGCCCCGAATGCCTCGCAGGAGGCGGGTCGCGTCGCGACCACGGTGGCGTCGTCACCCTCGTTCAACCCGGGCGATATGATCCCTCCGCAGGCGGTGGATATCTCGCTGGCGTTCTTCTTCACCGTCGCGTTCTGCGTGGTGGGCTTTCCAATCGCGCGCGCGATCGCCCGGCGCCTCGACCGCAAGACCGAGTTCAAGAGCGTGGCCGCTCCCGACGTCACGCCGCATCTCCGTCAGTTGCAGGACTCGGTGGACGCGATGGCGATCGAGCTGGAGCGGATCTCCGAGGGGCAGCGGTTCACGGCGAAGCTGCTCGCCGAGCGGTCAGGCGGGGCAGGGCAGCAGTAGCAGTAGGGCGCGCAGCTCGGGCGGCTCGGTGTCAGGCTGGTGGATGCGCGAGGTCCCCTCAGGGAAGCGCGATTCGCAAAGCGTCAGCCACGACTCCAGATCACCGGCACCGGCGCGCGCGAGCTCGTCGAGCGTGCGTTCGGCGCCGGCGCTGATCGCGGCATCAATGCAGAGGCGGACGTGCGCGATTCGGCTCGCGAGCGCGGCGCGCGAGTGAGCGCCGGCACGGCGGAGCGCGACGTCGAGTCGTTCGAGCAGCAGGCGCCTGGCGCGCGATGGAGCAGTGACGGCGCCGGTGGCTTCGCGTGCGCGCCGGGCGGCGAGCCAGCGCCAGAGCGCGGCTTGGACGCTTGTCTCGAATTCCTGGTTCGGCGCGGCGCCGCGCAGCCGGACGGCGCGAGCGAGCTCGCACAGCGTGCCGGGTGAATCGCTGATTCGCCAGCGAGGACTTCCGTCCAGCATTCCGCCGATGGCGGCGGTCTGGGAGCCCGTCTCGACCACCGCGATGAACCCCGGTCGCTCGGCGCACGCGGACGCGATGAGGGGGCCGCGTGGGCCATGGCGCGCCTCACACGACCACGATCGCACGATCGCGCGCAACGTTTCGGTCTCCCGCGACGCGCGTGCGGCCTCCACCTGTTCGGCATGTTTGCGCGCGAGGCGGCGATCGAGCGCGAGCAACCGTTCGGCGCCAGCCGGGGACGCGATGCCGTGCACGTGAACGCATGCATGTCGCGAACCCATGCGTGCCGCGCGACCGACGCGCTGCTCGAGGCCCGATGGGGTCCAGGGAATGTCGAGATGCATGATGACCGACGCGCCCTGCAGATTCACGCCCTCACTGAGGAGATCGGTCGTGATGACCAGCGAGATGTCGTCGTGCGAACGCGCGCCAATCGTGCCCGCCAGGGAATCGATCACGTCCGCTCGCGGCCGCGATCCGCCGGCGGAGCGTGCGCCGCGCGCCGTCAACAGCGCGACGCCGCGCTCACGACGCAGCGCGCGGTACAGCGATTCCGCGGTCGAAGCGTGCGCGGTGAACGCCACGATCCTCGCGCCCTCGTGCATGCGGCGCAGATCGAGCAGCAGCGCCGCCCGCGCGCGAATGTCCCGGCTCACGTGCGGCTGAATGCGGGTCCGAAGTGCGCGGATCGCATCGAGATGCGTGTCGAGCACCGTGCGCAGCGCCGCAGCATCAGGAGTTTCGTGCGTCGCCAGCATTGGAAACGCGAGCTGGACCGCATCGTCGCCCACAACCCATGCGCGCAGTTCGGCGCGAGTGGGAAGGCGTCCCGCATCCAGAAGTGCGCCCAGCGCCGCACCGCGCTGCAATCGCCGCCGGAGCGCGGCGTCGAGCGCCGCGAGGCTCGAGGCCCAGCAGCGCGCAAGCGTCATCGAAAGCAGGGCGGTCGCCCCGCGACCGTCGAGCGCGGGAAGGGGCGGCGGAAGCGTCACGAGCATCTCGCGCAGGCGCGGCACGGCGCGCACGCGATGCCAGTGCGGACCGTCGACCTCCGGACGCTGCGCCGCGGCTGCGTCACGTCGCACGATGCAGAGGGAACGCCCCGCATCGTCGAGCAGGCGCGCGCGCGGACCCATGAAGAGCGCGAGCAGCGCGGCCAACTCGGCGCGCCGGTTGCGCACCGGCGTGGCGGAGAGCAGCAGCACAGGGCGACGTGCCGTGAGACGGGCAAGCCGCGCATACCGCGCGGCGCCGGGATTGCACGCGTGATGGGCCTCGTCGACGATCACGAGCCCATCGTGCGTGTCGACGTGAACATCATGCCGACTCAGCGATTCCAGGGAAATGAACGGCGCTTCCACGCCGGCGGCCGCCGCGGCGCCACGCCACATCGCCCGCAATCCCGCGGGGGCGACGACGATCGCGTTCGGGAACTCCCGTGCGAGCGCGAGCGCGACGAACGTCTTGCCGAGTCCCGGCTCGTCGGCGAGCAGCGCACCGCCCACGCGCTCGATGCTCGCGCGGATGCGACGCAGCGCGTCGCGCTGGTGCGCGTGCAGCGTGATCGAGCCGAGCGTGACCGCGTCACCCGCCGCGTGATCGTCCGTGCCGCCGAGCACGGCGCGCGCGATCGCGTCGAGCACCGCGGTCAGCGCAGGCACCAGGTGAGCAAGGGCTCGATGTCCGCCGGACGAACGCGGTACGCGCGGATGGCGGCGTCGGTGAGGGTCGCGGCGTCCGGCACGTCGCCTTCGAGCGCCTCGCGCGCGAGCGGTGCGAGCATCGCGATCGCACGCGGCCAGTCCGCTGGAAGCGGAAGCCGTGCGAGTGTCCAGCCGAGATAGCGGTGATAACCGCCGCGTGCCGGCTCGGCGATGGCCGCGAGCCACGCAGCGGCTACCGGCGAATTCAGGAGCGCGGCAAGCGCGTGCGCGTCGTCGAGGGAGGGTGCGCGTGCGACATAGCATGAGTTGATCGGCACCGTGGTGTCCCCCGGCGGCAGCACCATCGCGCGAGGCGACTTGCCGATGTCGCTCCACACCACCCGCGGGAGATGACTCCGGGCCGCATCGGTGCGAAAGAGCGTCCACCAGCGTGTGGCCCGGCGCGCGTCGGCGCGCGCTTCAAGCTGCCGGCGCCACGGTGCGAGCCATGACTGAGCGCAAGCGGGGAGCTGTCTCAGCGGTGCATCGGTCAGGTCGTGCGTCCACAAGACCGCTGCGTCATCCGACGCCGCTCGCCATGCACGCACCGACTCGCCGCGCAGCAGCGGCCGGAGCAGTCGGCGTTCGACCAGGCCCGTACGCTCGCCGCTCGCGACGGCCCAACACTCGTCACGTGCGGTGCGCCACCCCGCCGCGGGCGAGACGATGAACGCCTCGTTGCATCCGCTCTTCACACCGAGGATCGGCCGTCCAAATGACGTGCGCGCGAGCGGAACGCCCGCTGCAGCAAGGCGGTCGAACGCCGTGCGCGCGCCGGGAGGAAGAAGCAACCAGGGCGCGCCCGGCGAGTCGTCGAGTCCCAGGCGCTCGCGCGCCATGGTCCATTCGAGAACGTCGTCGCGATGTTGCACGGCGACGCGCACGACCGCCGGCTCCATTGCGTCTCCCTCCTCGTCTCGGCCGCCGCGCTTCCGCGCGAGCAGAAACGACGGGTATACGGCGGCGTCGAACGCCGCGCGCGACTCCGCCCAGTCCTCGATCGCGTGCAACTCGGCGCGATCGTCAAGCACGCGCCGCACGCCGCCGCCAGCGAGCGAGCGCCAGAGCTTGGCGGGAACGAGCAGCGCCACCGTGCCGCCGGGCCGTGCGAGCATGAGCGACCGCTCCACGAAGAGCGCGGCGAGATCCACTTGCGCCGAGAAGCCGCGTCCGGCGGCCGTTTCCTCTGCGCCGGGCATCCACGCGGCTTCGCGGAACGAGCGATATCGTGCGCGCAGCGAATCGCGTACGGCAGGCGGAATGTTGTGGAGGCGAACCCAGGGCGGGTTCCCAGCGATGAGGTCGAACCCGCCGTCCGCCGTGGCGTCGGCAAAGTGAACGGGGAACGAGAAGGGAAGCGGCGCGCCCGCTCGAAGCGCGGCGAGCCGGCGCCTGAGCTGGCGGGCGCGCGAACGCAGGTCGTTGAGGCACTCGCGCTGCACCGGCGCGGGGACCGTGCGCGTCGCGAACAGGTCGCGCGATCGCACGGCGCAAATGAGGTCGCGCCTGCGCGCGGCGATCGCGTCGCGCTCTCGTTCGGTCACCAGAATCGCCGCGTGGCGCTCTGCGCGGTCGAGGGCGCGCGCGAGCGATCGCTTGAGATCGGAAGAGCGTCGTGTAGGGAAAGAGGGTAGATCTCGG
>OCZT010003421.1_pt1 | contig 16209 bp, 20 predicted proteins | sample 1539031 | NCBI WGS metagenome assembly OCZT01 (sample SAMEA3539308, study PRJEB22396) | soil metagenome | biome: tundra; feature: field; material: soil | place: USA | collected 2010-05 | depth 0.15 m | reverse complement strand
CACCCACAAAATTTACCAGCAACAACGTGAGGAGCTGGTAGAAATGGGCGTTGCTAAGGTATATCAAAGTCTGATTACAATTGTGCCCATCTATAAAGAGATGGAAGAAACCGGAATTCTTGTAGATGACGAAACCCGACGACGACTTTTAGCAAAGTACCAAAGTCTTTACAAAATTAATTGTCTTACCTTGCAGCGGCTCGCAGGCCGCAGTGTGAATCCACTTTCGTCAGTTGTTGTAGGTCAGTTAGTTTACGAGGAACTTAAATGGGAGGTAGTACGTGGTGTCAAACACAGCAAAAAGACCGGGAAGCCTTCGGCTGATGAAGAATCTCTTGAAATACTTATGTGGAGCAGCCGCTGTAATAGTAATCTTGGAAGAGCGATATTGCGATCTATTATTGATTGCCGGAAACTCCACAAGTGCATCGAATTCCTATCACTTCCAACTTACCCAGATGGGCGCCACCGTTGCGAGTTTAATCTCGCAGGCGCAGAAACTGGTAGAACTACCGCCGGTGAAACGACGGACTATTTTCTCTTTTATGACAAGGGAAAAGTAAAATTAGGCAACATGGGCCATTCTTTCCAGACGATTGGAAAACATGGCTTTGTGGTGGATGGTGAAACCTATGGCAAAGATTTGCGTGCTATTTTTGTACCTTCTCCTGGCTATGAGTTTGTTGAGTGTGATCTTTCTCAGGCTGAAGCTCGTGTAGATGCGGTGCTGGCGAAAGATTACGAAGTACTGAAGGTATTTGATTCGGCAACTGGTATTCATCGCCTGACGGGAAGTTGGGTTTTTGGTTGTAGACCTAATGAGATACTTAAAAATGTTCTTGTGGATGGAGTTGATAGGTACCATTTGTCGAAGACAATTCGCCACGCGGGAGAACGGAATATGTCCCCAACGCGATTGCTTATGATGATTGCAAAGGAGATTGATTTCTGTGGCAAAGTACTCAAGACATTTCATGACAATCAGCCAAACATCCGCCATGTCTTTCATCGAGAAATTAGGGAGCAAATCCAGCGTGAACGTACACTTGTCGCTCCGAATGGACGGAGAAGAGATTTTTTCGGTCGTATTGATGAAGAAACGATTAACCAGGGTATTTCGCAGCTTCCTCAAGCAATTGTTACGGACTACATGAAAGCCGCGCTGCCCAAAGTTATCACCGAATGCAGAGAGTTTGTTCACCCCCTGTCAGAGGCGCATGATGGATTTCTTAGCGAGGTAAAGCTGGGTTTTGCGGAGCAGTATGCAAAATCTTTCAAAAAGCATGTTGAAGTGGGAATAGATTTCAGAACATGTTCTCTTCCAAGAGATTTTGAATTGATTATTCCGATGGAAGCTGAACGAAGTAGTACGTGTTGGATGGAAATGAGGAGTTTGAAGATATGAGTGAAGAAAAATTACAATTCAAATCGGGTGTAACAAGCACTAAACAGCCGCGTCTAAGCCTAATTCCCCATGCTGGCCTGGTCAACGCGGCTAAGCGTTTTGAGCTAGGGCTAGAGAAGCATGGTGAGAAAGCCTGGAATAGTTTACCTAATAATCAAACTGCTCTCTTGGATCGTGATTGGCTTATTGAGCGATGTTCTCATGCAATTGAACATTGTTATCGTTTGATTGATTATCTTCATAAAGATTTTGGAATATTAGAGTCTCTCGACGTAGCCGAAGGCGATGCTGGCGCAATTGCTTGGTGTGGTTTAGTTTTAGGAGAAGCACTCAATGAGCGCAAAAAAGCGGCTGAGATGCAAGCGAAATCTGCATCTTCTGGTTCCAGATTTACTTCCGGGGGACTTGGACTTGGACTTGGGAAACTTGGTCTTTAATAACGAAGGCTTTCGGGAGTGTCGCCAATGTCGGAACAAACGGGAACGAGAACGTCGCAAGCTGAAACGACTTGTGATGTATGTAGAAAACCCACAACCGAACCCACTTCGATCGTAATAAGAAGTTGGGGCGGCTCAGAACAGCGCTACTTGGTTTGTGAGGCAGATGCAGAGATTGTTAGAAATATAATTTACCAAAAGAAATGGTATGTCAATGAACCTTGGGGGGAGCCCAGTGGCTAAAAAAATCAAATATTATTTTGTCTGCTCACTAACAGCCGCTGTGTGGGCTGCTATCATTTATTTCGCATCTAAGCAATAAAATGATGAGAACAAATGACATTCGTCGATCTTTTCATGCAGCATACGAGGCATTATGAATCTCCCGGATCTTTTTGGAAGTGGGCCGCCTTCGCAACAATTGGAGCAGTATTGCGAGATAACTGCTATCGTAAACTCGGTGACCACCGAATTTACCCAAATATCTATACTTTGCTACTGGCTGACTCCGCCGTTCAACGTAAGGGCCACCCTATTAAATTATGTGAAGATCTCGTTAAAACAGCAAAATCTACCAAAGTCATATCCGGTAGAAGCTCGATTCAGGGAATTCTTGATGAATTATCCAGGGGTGAGACAAATCCTGAAACTGGTAAAGTCACAGCGGGAGGATCTGCACTTTTTTCAGCATCAGAGCTCTCTGCGGGAATCGTTAATGACCCAGAAGCAGTCAAGATTCTTACCGATATCTATGATTTTAAGGAAGAATACACTTCTAGACTTCGTGGCTCAGGTGTCTTCAGAATTAAAAATATCTGCTTCAGCCTGATTGCGGCTTCGAATGAGGAGTTACTACGTGATGTCTATGACGGTAAAGCAATTTTTGGGGGGCTTTTGGGTCGTACTTTTCTTGTACGCCCTGATGAGTTTCGGCCTGGCAACAGCCTATTCTCTATTGGTGACCAGTCAGAAAGTCTTGCATTACTTAACGAAACACTTCGGCACATAGCCCAGCTTGCCGGTGAGTTCGAGATTGAACCAGATGCTCAAGCGGCTTACGAAGAATGGTACATCCCATTTCGTAAGTCTTATGAGCACAAAGCAGACCGTTCCGGAATTTCTGGCCGTATTCACACTTCGGCGTTAAAACTGGCAATGATTCTAACGGTCAATGACACGGGAAAGTTGCTAATTGGCAAGAAGCAAATCTTAGCCGCTATAGCCGAATGTATGGAGTTACTTCCGAATTATCAGGGGTTCGTAATGGCATCAGGAAAAAGCACAATTAGTGAGGTAGCGGCTCTGCTTATCGAAGATATTTGGGCAAGTCGCAACAAGCGAATTCCAAAGGGCGACTTTCTCTCTCGCCATTTCCATATCTTTGATTCAGAACTTTTGGACAAGTGTATCACGACGCTTAGCCAAGCAGAGCTAATTCGGATGACGTTGGCAGATGGCAACATTGAGAGTTACGAACTAACACCGAAGTGTATTGACAAATTCAATTTGAAGTGAAATTCCATGAGCAAACATGTATGTACGACCGATAAGTTGATTGGGTTTAATGAAACCTATCCTCCATTAAGTAATACAGATTATAAGATAAATCTTTATGATTTTGAAACAAGAGAATATGGAGACGCATTTGATATTTGTTGGAAAGAGAAGGGAAAACTATTTGTAAGTAATAATGAATATTTAAACCAAGTTAATTTCTGTCCCTATTGTGGATTTAAAGCAGAAGTTCAGGAAAAGAGAAAGAAAAAGGGGGAAAAATGACAATAAAGTTTGTTTCCATGATATACTATCGTGACAGAATTATCTGTATGACTGAGGAAGGGGACTTATATGAGTATAATCCCCAAGGAGAATGTTGGTCGTTACTGATTTTTGGGCCTAAAAAACCAGTTTAGAAGGGAGCCAAAAGATGGGCAAAAACGGAGCAATGCGTCAATTACTTAACAAGCCAGTGGATGATTTTAATTCACTTACTATTCAATTATTTCACTTGCAACAAAGGGTACGCGAAGCCGTACTTACCAACGATCAGATTCAAGACATAACCAAACTCTGTAATGAAATTCAATTTGCACTCGCAAAGAAAATGAGGGAAGAAGATGAGCAACAGCCGAATCTTGGAATGGCACGTGAGTGTTGACGGCGTACTAGAGAAAGGGCATCCGATTAATAAAATCGAAATGCAATTTGAGGAAGCCGCTCGGATGATGGACTATCTTCGCGAAACTTACCCTGAAAATACAATACGAATGTTTGAGGTAAGTAAACGGGAGATAGCCAGTTTTGTAGGAAAGAAAAAAGAGCTGCCAGCTCCGGTGTGCCCGCGCGGCTGCACAGGAACTTCAAATGGTAGGCCAGTTGTGGTCAGAACTGAAAAGGGACTGATTCAGTGCAAGATTTGCGGGTTTTTAGGATGAGATTATTAAAATTAAACAACACGAGTTTGAGGGCGATCATTGATGATGAAGATTTCGAGCGATGTGATATATCAAATTGGCATATTCCAGGAGGAAACCAAATTTATTCTACATCAAGGCAAGCAATCTGTGCAGTTGCAGTCTGGTGGATTACATTACAAATAATTGTTGATGCAATTGGAAAACGGAAGTGACCTACTTGCTCGGCGTAGCCGCTACGTCTGCTTCACCTTGAATAATCCTTGGTAAAATCTCCGTGATTGCTTTGTTAATCAAAGTTGCTTGTGGAGCTTTTGCCGGAGTTTGCAAAGCGGCTGCCACCAGCTTCGCAGTCTCAGGATTCTGCATAAGTTTTCGTAATGCAAAATCTGTAATAACAGGGGCAGCCGCTAAACCCGTTCCCAATGCTGCCCCTTCAGAATGCCCCATTAACATTCCAAGCCCTGCCCCACTAGCGACATTCCAATAAAGATGTCTTGATTGAAACGAGATAATCGTGCCAGTTATTCCCTGTTTTTCCTGCTGCTGCATCAAAGTAAGCACATTGGTAAGGCTTGCTTTGGAAGCTGGATTCATAGCTTCAGTATAGATTTCATTATTCTTCCCATTCAGTTCATTAAGCGCCCTAGCCGCGTCGATGGTTCCTTCTGCTGGATTTCCAGCATTTGTAAGTATTCGGTTAACTGCAAGATCGTTTGTAAATTCCGGACCAGCGGTGATCTTAGCATTTTGTACATGGATGATATCGGATAAAGTAGTATTGGTGATTTCTTTGTAAGGCTGTGTACGCGCAATATCTCCGCCCATTGTAGCGGCTTCTTTTTGCATACGTATTAGCATCCCCCCAACTCTATTTCGCCCATAAACATCTGAAAGATGATCCATAGCGGCTTGCACAAGAGGATGGGGAGCACCAGGAGTTTGTACTAAGCGAGGAACTCCATCTGTACCAATTTGCAAATCATTAGTGGGTGGCGTATCAGGGTGATCTGTCCTAAGATTACTAATATCATCTTGCATACTACCCAAGCGATCACTCGCATTGGTAGCACCTTGCTCGATTACTTGGCTTTCATTAAAAAGCCGGTTATTAACTTGTTTTGTAAGCTCTCTAATATTGCTCTCACGAACGGCAGGAAAATTACCTAATCGCTGGGCTATTTGTGGGGCAATTCCGGTCATATCGGTTTGGATTGCGAGTTTGCCCAATTTTCCCAGCCCAGCAGGAAGCACATTGTTCAGCAAAAGCTCTTTCGCAGCGTCACCAACTGCATCTGCACCCTGGGGTTGTTCTCCAAAAAGATCAGGCCGTGCCCTTTTCATTGCCTGAGAAATTCCCGTGCCGATTAAAGTTCCACCAGCTCCAGCAAAACTTCCAATTGCGGGCAATGCCTCAGTAATCGCCCTGCCTGCCCACGGGGCAACCTTATTTCCAGCCGCTGTGATAGGGTCTTGGTAAGGTTGGGATATTGGAATTGGTTTTCCATTCACATCTTCATAAGTTGGAGTTGGGTGAGCGCTTACGGTAATTGACTTACCATTTGCATCTTCGTATTGATCTGCCATTTTCTCTCCTACTTATAAACAGGGTGGCCTTCGGTTAGGCTGGTAGTTGGATCTAGCGACTTGCCATTTGGATTTTTCTGTGGTGCAATCCGCAACCAATCAGGCTGCCCTTGTGATGTCTGAGCCGCTATAGGTTGAATACCCCATTTCTTTGCATTAAGCTCTCTCTGCCAATCTGGCATACCAGCGAAAACAACATTAGTTTGATTGTTAACATAATTCTCACGGAGATTATTGATGCGATCTAACATTTGGCTTTTTGTAATTCCAGGCGAAGCTAGGGTATCTAGATCTAATCTTAACTGTGTTGAAAGTGGACGACCAGATAGACCTTCAACTGCTTTTCCGACGACCATTGCCTGAGAATTAATGATATTAATCTTATTTTGAAGATCAGAAGAAATGCCTAATGCGTTTTTTGCACCCGTAACGTGACCTTGCACAAAAGCCCCTGTTATTGTATCAGGAAGATCCTTTGCGTAGTCTTCTAATTTAGTAAGCAAAGGGAGCATTTTTTGAGCTTCTTTAGCAGCAAGAACTTCTTTTTGATCGACTAACTGTCCACCACTTTGCTGTATCCTTGAATAAGCAATACCTTCAAGCGGGCTTGCAGGATTAAGCTTAATCTCTCCTGTGAGACCCCCCATTGTAAGCGCATTTACTCGGGATTGGTCACCCTCACCACCACCCATTCCAGCAACTTGCAAACGAGTTTTGGCTTCTAATTGCCCAAGAGCCATCTGAGTTCCCCGAGACATTCCAGCAATTTTTTCCTGAGAGATACGCTGAAGTCCGGCGATTTTCTCATCAGATGCCAAACGGGCATCCTGCATATTCGATTCATAACCAAATTTTTGAGTTCCCAGAGTTTGCTCAGATGGTAACTTACCCTCGGCTTCCGCCTTTGCTTTCAATCCAGCCGCTCTGGCTTGAATTGCAGAAGCCTCATCAGCAGAACCAAAAGGATTTGTTGGAGCGGGAGCTTGTTGCGGTTGTAGCGGCTGAACTTGTGAACTTCCCGCAACAGGAGAAAAATTCTGTTCTGGCTGTGGCGCATCTGGTGCTTGTGGAACATTATGCAAAGCATCAGAAACCCCAGTTGGACCGGAAAGAGGTTGTGTTAAACCAGGAGCAATTTTATTTAGTAATGTTCGGTAATCTCCCCCAGCGTGAACAAATGCCTGATGCCTGAGTAATGTTTCAGCATTTTGTGCTTTTGCTTCTGATTCTGCACGTGTACGCTGAACATCAATCTGTGCCATATTGTAATCATGCTGGTAGCCCAGAGCTTTTTCAGCTTGTTTTAAGCCTTCTTGTCGCGCAGCGGCTTCCTGCTTATTTCGCTCTTTCTCAATATCTTGCTGTTGCCCCTGTTTCTGCAAATTGGCAGTTGCAATCATCGCTTGGATAATAGGATTTATTGCGCCTTGGATGTCTTCTACCATTTTAGTATCCTTTATGGTCCGGTTGCTCCACCACCGCCGCCCAATCCAAACATATTCATAATTGAACTCAGATTACTTCCACCACCCTGTGCGGGGGCAGCCAAACCACCACCCAAACCAGAGAAAAGCCCAGCTAGCAAACCACCTGGTGTACTTTGCGTACTCTGACCGACAGTATTACTCGTTCCAGTCGAAGTTCCACTTGCAGTTCCTGATCCGGTAGTAGAAACTCCAGTTGGCTGTGTAGAAAATGCTTGCATAAGTTGCTGCAAATTACCCTGTTGCAATTGATGCTGGAGCAAAGGAACTCCCTGCAAGAAGCTATTCATTTGATTACCAGTATTCAGAGTATTCTGGGTTGTTGCATTTCCAGCCGCTGGAGAATAACTCAGCCCTCGTGCGGCGAGATTGTTTGCGATCGTTTTGCTATTCGAATTTCCCTGTCCTTGGATCTGCTGCAAACCTTGACTCGTATATGGAGCCATGTTTGTGCCATTAGTATACTGATTCATTGCTCCTTGTGAAAACATTCCAGCAAGTTGCTGTTGAAATGGATTCAGGGTTGGAGTGGAGGAACTCTGGTTACCATAGTTTTGATTTTGAGTTCCTGACTGATTCGTAGTGCTGTTGGTGTTAGTTTGCTTAGTGCTGCCGCCACCAAACATTCCTGCCAAGCCCGAGATTAGTGGTAAAACAAAAGCTGCCATTCCTTCACCTTCCTAACGGTAAAAATCTCTTGTAGTGAGCTTTGACAGGCCCATTTTGTGGTTTATAAGCAACTTCAATACAAATTTGTGTAGCAATCAGATTATTTGGTGGGTGAATTGCCCACTCTATGAGTAATTGTGTTAAGAAGAGATTAGGTGGAGTATTTACTTGTTCATGATGATTTATCCATTCAATTATATTTTGTGTAATAACTAGTAAAGGTGGGCTGTGCCCCTGTTCTTGGTGAGCCGCTACTTCAATAAGTACTTGTGTTACTCCTGGTTCAGCTGGGCCAGCTGCAAAAATAGCAGTAGAGATATCATCATAAAGAGAAAGTGTATCAGAGACTAAAAAAGTTACATTAAGACCAAAATCTTCAGTTACTACCTCAACTGTTATTTGAGTAACACGAACAGCGGCAATACCAGTATCTTCTGTAACTACTTCAGCAACTTCTTGTGTAATCCGAACAGTTACGTTACTGGTACCAATACCATCAGAGAGAGAAATTGTATCCGAGAGTAGAAATGTCGCCATTTCACAAAGTTACTTTCACACCGATTTCCAGATTATTCAAATTTGCTTGCGTCCATTGTGCGCTAGTATTTGGGTCATCTGTATGTAAAAGGGCAGCCGCGCCAGCTTGTGTTGACGACGCATAAGCCAACGCTGCTTGCACATCAGCACTGGTAGTTTCGGTTGCGCCAGATTTGCTGAAAACTTGATAATTTTTTGAGTTCACATCAGTTTTTCTTACAATAGCCGTTATTATAACCCCATGAATTTGTGCTAGGCTTCCCCCTAGTGCAGCAATATTATAGCTATCCTTATTCCCACTTGTAACAGTAGAATTATAAGTGGTATCATCATCAGCTTGTGCTTCGTTGACACGGCTGTAATGATTAGCACCAGAATTTGGAGTCCAAACTTGATACGTGCCGTCAGCAGTTGGTAGTAGCGGCTGAACTTTCATTCGTCCGGTAGGCCAAGTATTTGAATGAGAACCAAGTGTATTTAATACCCAGAAATTATCATAGTATGTACTATTGGAACCCACCGACATTAAGATAAGGCTGCCTATGTCAGTAGCTCCCGTATTTAAACCTGTTAAATTAATAACTGTTACACCATTAACTTTTACTGTAACAATACCAGCACTTGCATGCCTCTTCAAGTATATTTGAACTTGATACCAAGTGCCAGCTACTATAATACCAGTAGAGCTGTTGCCAAATGAAGAGGTTATTGTTCCATTAGATAATATACCAAATACACATATACTGCCCCCAGCCGCTGTAGCTATCGTAAGAAAACTCTGAGGAATTGCAAGGCAATTTAGATCGAATCCAATGTAATATTCGCTGCGAACAGTAATTGGAATAGCCCAACTATTTGGAAAATATCCACCACCACCAGTACTATTGACAGCTAAATAAGCGCCAACACTACCCACACCAGGAGTATTGATAACGGATGAAACTACTGTTGGATATCTTCGTACAATCTCTGCCGTTGTGTAAGTATCAAAGCTATCAGCGTATTCAAGTGCCACAATCACCTCAGAACTTCATTTTATTCTTTTAGGCCCAAATACTAGCGCATTAATAGCAGATGCTGTGTTAATATCTTCTCGCCCATCTCTGAGCATAATGTAACTAGTTTCAGATGGATAGAATTCATCGCTGAAAAGCGATGCTCCTGAGCCATATTGTAATTCCAATGAAGCAAGCCCGGCAGTATCTTTTTTTACAGAAGCTATACCCTGAATTGCTTTAACTATCGCATTGGCAGGGATATCTTGCATAGTGTACAGATCGAGGTCACCGACGGTAGCACTAGCAACTGTCGTGGCATCTCCATCTGGAGTGATATCATCCACATTTAAGTAATTAGCAACAGTGGGACTTGGAATCCACATCGTAGAGCTGGGTCCATCCGGACGAATAACGCCAATATTCACATCACCATAAAATCCAGTTTGATTGACATAGACATCATCCACGTTTGTGAATCCACCACCACCAGCGCCCTGAATATTAAATGTAGCCCAAGCTGCGTGAGTAGTTAGCGTTCCAAAGAATGAACAGGTTGCTGTGAGTACAGTCTGTTCATTTATTCTCACACTAACTGTAATACCATTCATAGATACAGCTGCCATCATTTCAATGTAATACCATCTACCGTTTAGAATTGGTGGAGTTACCGCAGGCCATAGGGGAGGTGGAAATAAGTTGGGATTTGTGGGATCAGTACCTAATATTTGAAGTCTTCCATCACCAACAGTATTTAAAGCAACATTCAACCCACTTAAGGCGTTAGTAAATTTGAAAAGTGCATTACCGGGGTTCATGAAAGCCGCGCCAGCGTAAAGAGTACCATACTCAGCATTGAAGGTTTTAATAATCCCATTAGCAAAAACTGATGCTCCATTAGTTCCACGGCGGCCACCAGCAGCGAGTATAGTTACACCACTTGTCCATTTCTGGTAACCATCAACGGTTAAGTAGTGATCGAATGAATCAAGAAATGGGAGATCAGGCATTTGTGTCCAACTTAATTGTCAGTCCCTGGGCTGAGCCGCTTTCAACAGTGAAATTTAGCTGGTCACCCGCATTCAGCGTACGATAGGGAGCGGCTCCCGAATAGGGATGGGGCTGATCTTTAGGAAGTGCTGTTTCAGCCCAAGAATTTTGATTTCCAACAGTAATTTTCATAGTTTCCAACACTACCCAACTAGCTCCATAATCACTACTAATCACTATATTTACAACAAGATCAGTGTCGGTAATAGGTTTAGGAGAATAGCAAAAGTTAACACGTTGTGTTTGGGTTATGTCAACGCTGAAATTGTTAACTGCAACAGTTTTTCCAGGAGCCGCTTGCACATAATCTATTTGAAAGGAAAATTCTCCCCCACCCGAAAATGTCGCTGTCGCAACTGCTGGCTGACTAACAGCTACACTTGCAGGCTTTAGTTGCCGAAGAGTAACCAAATCTGTTGGGTCAGTAGCATCACCAGCATTTTTAATTTGTAAGCCGCGCTGATCCTTTGCCTTGGAAATCTGTGTAGTTTTCCAATCAAGAAGTTCTTTAAGAACGATTTGAACATCAGCAAGGCTATTTATTGCTCTCACGATTTGGACACCAAACTTTTAATTTGCCACACCCACAATCACAGTCGCGGCTAGGAGCAGACCCCGATATGAAAAACTTTGGAATTCCATACATTCCATTTGGACGAAGGCGCATTTTCTCACGGCGCATTTTGTCATAAGCCGTAGACTCTGGGCCGGGATTGTTTATCGAATGGGAAGCAGACATTTTAATCTCCAAAAATAGTAATTAAAAATTCGTTGTATCCCCCACCAACGAAACCCTTTGTTATTAGATATCAGATCATATACCCCATAATTTTTTTCTTTTTCAAGATAATGAAGGGTACAGTAATTTGTATAACCTGTTGGTTCACTACATACCAAACACACACTTAAAAATTCGCTGCGGACAACCGAATAGGCATCCATTGGCTTTGCCCTTTCATACCGGAAGTTTGAACCTTTACATAAATTGTATAGCGATAGAATGGATCAGCTACGGGGCCAAGTGTTATTCTAATGATATCCGTGTTAATAGATTTTGGTAATTGAACTTCATATACCGTGTCTATCCAGGGTGTTACAGGAAAAGACCCAGAAAATCTTGGATTGCTGTAAGTAGGATCTGTTGGGCTTTCATCTCCCCAAATTGAATACGGAATACTGGTAGTTGCGCCGGTTTGGATTAGTCGGATGCGGAATCCAAAAAACTTACCAATCTTATCAAATCTCTGCGGCCCAATTTGATCATACTTCTTGGCTACTGGTAGGGTTTCTACATTTTCTGGATTACCCATTCCATAGAATTCAAAGGATGGTGAACTACATTGAAGAATACCACCAAAATCAGTTCCAAAAGCATCGGTTGTGAAGTAATGCAAAACTGTTGTTTTTGCTACCGTGTTGAAGACTGAGGGTGCCAGCGGGGCACCATCCACAATCGGGGTGAAGGTTACGGGAACTCCCTTTGTATCAATTACAAGAGGTAATGTTCGAATTCGCTTAGGAGCCGCTACACCAAAATTTGAATTTGGAATTCTTAAGTACTCAAGCCGATCAGGCAATGTCTCTACAGTTTGTGGTACCACTACTCCATAGAATTCAAATGGTACAGTTCCCAATGAAGCTAAGGTACCCCCAATATCCACTCCAATCACATCACCATCGGATTGTGGGAAGTAATAATCAACAGTCTTTTTAATGCTAGTACTGAAATTAGCCGAGGCGTGAGCCACACCATCTAAAATTGGAGTAAAGATTACAGGTGCTCCACGAGTAAGTATCTGAAATTTGTACGAAGTGTGCCGTTTACGGTTGGGAGTCCCATAATTATTAGCTGGAATCACAAGGAATGTTGCAGGTGAGGGTAACTTTTCGCTAATGCACTCTTGTAAATCTAGTTCGTAGAATTCAAATACCCCACCTGAAAGTATTCCTCCCATATCTGTTGCAATAGCTTCACTAGCAAAATAGAATATGAAGGTTAATTTAGTTGGGTTATTAACTACACCAGATACACTCCAAGCTACGTTATCAAGATATGGCGTGAATGTAATATTATTTCCAAGTGTATCTATTACGAAAGCAAAGGTAATCCAGCGTTTACGCGAAATAGTTCCCAGATTTGTAGGAAGAATTCGCATGTAATCAAGCTGTTCTGGGCGGGGTTCATATTCTATTGTCGCTTCATACAGCTTAAAGGTAAAGACACCATTCACATCAGAAAGTTGTAGTGCATAACGAAACCCAAGAGTTACTGCCGCGGCTGAGAGTGGGATATAAACTGTTTGTTGGCCAGCAGCAGAAACATAGCCCAAATTAACCCACTGCGCCTCATCCGTCTCCGATACACCCTTACCATCTTTTTGTATATCGACAGAGACATTACGCCCCCCTGTGTCCAAAATTAATTTAAGGGTGAATGTGTCTTTGCGATTACGTGGTTGCTGGTTAGCATCAAAAACTGTTCGCAGCTTAAACTGCAACCCTTGGCCACCATCTAATCCATAACCAGGGATTGAATCAAGAAACCAAGAAGTACCATCACCATAGGATGCGAAAATTTCCCCACCCTGTGTCGAGTAGACTTTAAATGGGTCGGTAAACATCAAAGAGTAAGTTTTAGTTATTGTGTCAAAACAATACAGTCGCCGTGTTCCATCCTGACAAGGCATAGAAAAATATATACGATTACGCGCAGCGGCTATAGAATAATTTACTTCACTCCCATCATAAATTGCAACCGTTGGAACACCATGAACAGCAGTTGTGTGAACAGCACCGGCCAGAATTGAATTCTGGAACATTGAACGAAGTTGGGGAGAAACATTCGTACTATTACTGCCAGTAGTAACACGAAGTCCGTCAGCTGCTATGTAGTACAAACCGTTATCATGATGGCAAACGTCGCGGCTAAGTGGGGGGTATGCTTCCCCAATTGCAATCATGTTTACGTCGATTGAACCATCTGGCAAGTCCAAAAGTGTTCCACTAATTTCGTAGAGGTCTTTTGTTGTGGCGAGAATTAGAACATTATTAGTTAGTTTCTTGAGCCAGAGATTTTTCTCTCCTGGATCTCCACTAGGTTTTAGTGTGTATCTTGTATCAACGGCATCCGGATTCAGACGATCTGACAGATAGACGCTGCCAGAGGTCATGTACAACATGCGCTCATTGTAGATACCTTCAATAGCTAAGATATCATCTGAGAGTGGGTGTGGGATATCTTGGGAATTAAGAGTTTCCAGAAACAAATTTGGAAACAAGGTACCATCAGCGTTCATTTGCAGAACTTCGGTATCAGATAAATTATCTACAAAAGCAACGCCCTTGGGAGATTGCCCTACGTAATTGTATGTATTCAGGCTAGATGTATTTAATGACATCCCGGTATTTGGATCAATACCAAGGTCCGATGCTGAGATTCTGAAGAAATAATGTGCAGTCGTGTGGGAGTCATTAACAACTGGTTGGAGACTAACAGATCCATTAATTATAGTAAAATCCGTGTTACGTTTACCAGAATTGGCTTCCACCCCCAGCGCGGATACAGCACTCTTAGCCACATAATGACCATCATCGCAAACATCCAATTGAATATAGTTATAAACTCCATTTAATCCTCCTTCAGCTCCACCAGTAATGGTGATATCCCCAAATTGAATATTGAAATCTTCAGTTGCCACAACCAGAAATCTTACACCTATTACATTCGTCCAATTTTTAGTTTGATCTGTTCCAAAACGAACTGCATCACTTCGCTTTGCAGTAAGTGGAGTTTGGGTAGATATACCAACTGGTAGTTGGTCGGCAGTGAAATTCACTGAATTAGTTTTGGCATTTCCGGTACCTGGACGAGAGGTTGCTCTTGTCTGGTGGGTAAAATCTAATTGATAATAATTATTGTAAGTTGATTGGTCACTGGGATCTCCGTCAAGAAGGAAATTAAGAACAACTCTTGTGATTATACTTGTTGGCTTGTCCCAGCATGTAAAGGGAAACGAAATTTCATCCGATCCTGGATCAAATCCCGGTCCTGAACCTATGTACGTTGTATCCACACCAAAAGCAGAAGCAGTTGCCAAAGCACCAGTAAAGTAATCCGGGTCCGAAATCATGTATGGGCTGACTCCAGATCCTATGGCATTAAAAGTAGGACAGGGTATTGTTAGGTCTATTCCAGCATTAATTGTTCCAACCGGGCCCTCTTTTGTAATTGGATTAGTAGGTGTAAGCAAGCCGAGCGGCTTAGGTGCTGCACTCACAGGGTCCTTCACCCGAAGGTTACCAGCACAAATTAGCTCATATCCATAAGCATCACCAAATGCACAAAAATTAGTTGGAACACCAGCCCCGGAAACTGCCATGTCAGCTTCACCCGCCATCGGAGAGAAAGCCGAACGACGGATGGAGTTAGGGGGTGTTCCAGTTGCAGTCCAGATGTATTCGGTACCGAGAATTACTTTTGAGGAAAATGATGAATAGTAACCAAACCCTGTACCACCTACTTTTTGTTGGCCATCAATAAGACCAATTACACCAGTTTTGTCAATGCGGAGATTATCCATTCGCAAAAGACCATCAGGATCTCCATTTATAGCATCGTTACTGGGAAGCCAACCTTTTGGCCAATTAGTTTTTGTGAGGTTCACTTTTCCTCTTTTAGCACAATCTCGTCACTTACTTCAATCTGGATTTCCAACATCTGAGCCGCTTCGTCAGACTCGGGTTCCCAGTCTTCTTCTAATTCGCATAATGGCTGCCCTTCATCAGATAACATCATTCAGATATCTCCTTAGGTAGCTAATTGTTGTTGAGTTTAGAATAACTCTGGTACAATCAGAAAATAACACACTGTCCCCAAGGGCAACAAGCGAACCTTTGCTTGCGTAAGAAACAGAATCTGCCAGCAACATGGAATCAGAAATTGTTTGAGTGACGGCTAAAAAGATCGAAACAGGTGTAGCGGCTGCCCCGTCCGATAGCGTGAGAGAATCGGAGATTCCAATTGCCAAACTTAGAATAACTGACAGGGTATCAGAGACAGTCAGTGTGTCCGAAACTGGCGTAGCCTGGGTGCGGGAAGTTTGTATGCTATCAGATAATCTGAAGTTGTCACTGAGAGTAAAGCCACGGCCAAATGTTGCAAATCGTACGGAATCGGTTAATCCAAGTGTATCAGACAATAACTGCCGAGTAGGTACAGCTAAGAGAATTCCGTCTGAAAATGAAAAAGTATCAGACAGGGGTACAAGAAGAGAATTGGCAAGTACATTTGTGTCTGATAAGGAAAGTGTATCAAATAGCGGAACAGTATTATCCTGGTCCACAATCAGAAGTCTATCCCCAATCAGATAAGTTGGCACAGTGTTATTCCTTAGTTAGTTCAAGAAAAGATCCATCTAACACTCCACCAAAAGTGGCTAGAACTCCGATTGGATTAAGCAAGTTGTGTAAGTTAATCGCGATTTTGCAACCAGACTTTGTAACCCTTCGCCACTCTGGTAGGTATCGCTCAAAATCAAGAATGCAATCGGAAATTATTGTGAAGTCGAATTGCTCCGCTTCAAAAGGAAGATTATCAAAACTGAGACGAAAATCTGCACCAGGTTCTTGAGA
>OCZT010003420.1_pt1 | contig 16216 bp, 8 predicted proteins | sample 1539031 | NCBI WGS metagenome assembly OCZT01 (sample SAMEA3539308, study PRJEB22396) | soil metagenome | biome: tundra; feature: field; material: soil | place: USA | collected 2010-05 | depth 0.15 m | reverse complement strand
CGGTGACTTCGAAATCCACGGTCTCGCCCACGTGCGCGTTGGCGGAGGAGACGGTGCGGTTGAGGCGAAGGCGCACCGGCGTGCCGTCCTGGAGCGTGAGTACCTGGGCGGCGGCGGCCAGGGCGAGGGAAAAAACACCGGCGAGACGCATGATGAACCTCTCGGAGGCAGGTAGAGCACGCAGGGTGCCAAAGCACGACCCCGAACATATAAGCGTACATCAAGGCCCGCACCCTACAGCACACGGGGACGGGCGGCAGGGGGGGCTTTGGTGTTCGTCCCGGTAGGGTACAGATCCGCCAGACTTAAAGCACGCACCCCACCAACAATTGGCCTCAAACCCTGGACGGGAGCGGGGTTGGCGAGCGATTATGGAAGTGAGCCGGACATTTCAGCTATTCCGGGGCCGTGGCCTGAAATGGGCGTTCCGCAGAGTCGCCGATGACATTCGGCGCAGACCGGAATTCCCAAGCTGGAGATTGCCGTCGCGAAAGGTAGGTGTCATGGCAACTGTAAAGGTGCTGTCCTGTGGTCTCGCGCTGACGGGTTGCATACTCCTGGCGCGGGACCAGGCGACCGCCGGTCGGGGCCTCCAAGCCCCTGGGGGGGCGAGACTGATGCGGCTGAAGGTGGCTGCGGACGGTCACGGCGCGGCAGTCGGAGATCTGAGCGCCGGCGATTTCCAGATCAACGACCTTCGGGCTGGGTACCTCAGAGAACGTCGATTTGCTGGAAGTGGCGTGGCCCTGCGGCGCCAAAGAGTCCTTCCGCGGTCTCCAGTCGAATGAGTTGAGCGTGATTAAGGAATCTGCCGGAATCGTTCGCCGCGAGAAGTTCAAGCCATTGCACTAATCCGGATTCCACTTATGCGTGCCAGCCTCAAGCAATCCCCTGTCTTACTGATGGCACTCGCCGCGGGCTGCGCACTGGCCGTCGCCACAGTGACCGCCGTGCAAATGATCGACGCTACCGCCGAGACAAAGATCGATTTCACCCAAGCGAACTCTCCTACGAAGAGCAAGTACCTTCCCGAAACCATGGGCGGTGGCGTCGCTCTGCTCGACTACGACAATGATGGCCGTCTCGACATCTTTTTCGTGAACGGGGCCAATATACAGGATCCGATGCCGCCGGGCGGGATACCGGACAAGTCCGAGCGGAAGTTCTGGAACCGTCTATACCGGCAGAATCCGGACGGCACGTTTACCGACGTCACCGAAAAAGCGGGCCTCACCGGAATGCCTCAGAATCGCTATGGTATGGGTGTGGCGGTGGGCGATTTCGATAACGATGGTTTCGAAGACATATACGTCACCGGATTTGGAGGCAACACGCTGTACCATAACAACGGCAACGGAACGTTTTCGGATGTCACGGCGCGCGCCGGCGTTGAGGCTAGCGGTTGGAGCACGAGCGCAGGTTTCTTGGACTACGACAAGGACGGAAACCTCGACCTCTTCGTCGCCCGGTACCTGGAATGGAGCTTCGCGGACAATCGCTTCTGCGGAGAGCACAAGCCCGGAGGCCGTTCTTACTGTCATCCCAACAATTACCGAGGCGTTACCAACGTTCTGTATCATAACAACGGTGACGGCACGTTCACCGACGTGTCGCAGAAGGCCGGAATCGCGAATCCTGAAGGAAAGTCGCTGGGAGTGGCGTTCGCCGATTTCGATGGCGATGGCTGGATGGATATCTACGTCGCCAATGATTCAGTGCAGGGCTTCCTCTATCGCAACAACCACGACGGCACGTTTACGGACGTGTCGTTGACGGCCGGGGTCGGATTCAACGAGGATGGCATGACCTTTGCGGGAATGGGTGTCGATTTCGCCGACTATGATAACGATGGCCGCCCCGACATCGCGGTCACGGATCTATCCGGCCAGCGTTATATGCTTTATCGCAACAACGGAGATGGGAGTTTCACGGATGTGACTGACCAATCCGGTGTAGGGCGCGCCACACTGGCGTATTCGGGATGGAGTACCAAGTTCATCGACTACGACAACGATGGCTGGAAGGATCTGTTCTATGCACAAGGTCACGTGATGGATAACATCGAGGTAACTTCGCCGAACCATAAATATCTCCAGCCACCCCTCTTACTACATAACTTACTGGGGCGGTTCTCAGCCGTAGAAGCGGGGCCAGCCCTGAAGACGCCTTGGGCGGGACGTGGCGCAGCGTTCGGCGACATCGATAACGATGGAGATATCGACATCGTGGTGGCGAACCTGGGTCAGAGGGCATATGTTCTCCGCAACGAGGGCGGGAACCGGAACGGCTGGATCGGCATTCGCGCCCGCGGAAGAAAGTCGAATCGCGACGGCATTGGCTGCCTGGTTAAGGTTGTATCTGCGTCGGGCCTGATTCAGTATTACACCATCAACACAGCGGCCGGCTACCTTTCCGCCAGCGACAAGCGCTTGGTTGTGGGGCTCGGTGCGGACAAAGCGGCCAGGTTGATCGAGATCCACTGGCCCGCGGGCGGTACGCAGCGCTTCGAAAACGTTTCTTCCGGAAAGACGGTAGATGCGGTGGAGCCGATTCCATGATGACCCGCCGCGATCTCTTCGCAATCCTGGCTTCCACCATCCCAGGCAAATCTCAGGGCGTCTCTTCCCGCGGCGTCAAGGCGCTGCCGCGGGGAAAGCCCTCGGGCCGCCCCTTCCTGGCGCGATTCACCGATATCGCACAGGAGGCCGGACTCAGAGATGCGATCGAGTATGGCGCGACCGAATCCAAGACCTATATCGTGGAAGTAGTAGGTTGTGGAGTGGGTTTCATCGACTATGATAATGACGGCTGGCAGGATCTGTTCGTGTTGAGCGGAACCCGGCTCGGCGCTGCCGCGCAGGGAGCGACAAATCGTCTCTACAAGAACAACCGGAACGGCACATTTACCGACGTTACAGTCAAGGCCGGGCTGGTACGAACTGGTTGGGCGTCGGCGGTCACTATCGGCGACTACAATAACGACGGTTTCGAGGACATCTTCATTACGTATTACGGTCACAACGTTCTCTATCGGAACAACGGCGACGGGACATTCACGGACGTTACCGGGGAGGCCGGTCTGCACCGCGAGTCGATCCGCTACGGCTCGGGCTGCACTTGGATCGATTACAACCGTGACGGCCGCCTGGATCTGTTTGTTGCCAACTACCTGAATACCACCCTGGACAAACTTCCTCGGCCCGGAGACAACGCAGGCTGCAGTTGGAAGGGCGTGTCCGTGAATTGCGGCCCGCGCGGATTGCCGACGGGGTTTGTCGAACTGTTCCGCAACAACGGCGACGGAACGTTCACCGACGTGAGCGAGAAATCCGGCGTTTCGGCGGCACGCGGCGGATATCCGATGACGGCCGTCGCCGCGGATTTCGACAACGACGGCTGGCCCGATGTCTATGTCGCATGCGATTCCAAGCCGAGCTTCCTTTTCCGGAACAACCGCGATGGCACCTTCCGCGAAGAGGGTCTCGAGCGGGGCGTGGCGCTCAGCGAAGACGGTTTGGAACAGGCAGGAATGGGCGTCGGCATCGGCGACTATAATCTGGAGGGCAACTTGGACCTTTTCAAGACCCACTTCGCCGACGATACGAATGTGCTGTATCTGAACGACGGGCAGGGGCACTTCGATGACGTGACGATCCGGGCGGGAATCGGTGTCGAAACCAGGTACGTCGGTTGGGGAACGGGCATCGTCGATCTCGATAACGATGGACTTCCGGACCTGTTCGTCGTTACCGGAGGCGTCTACCCCGAGGTGGAGCACCGCAACTCCGCTTATCCGTACAAGACGCCTCGTCTGATCTTCCGCAATCTCGGCGGCGGGAGATTTGAGGAACTGATCGAGGAAGGCGGCCCCGGCATTGCAGCGGCACACACGAGCCGGGGCTGTGCCTTCGGCGATTTCGACAATGACGGTGACGTCGATATCCTCATCATGAACATGAACGAGCCACCGTCCCTACTGCGCAATGATGTTTCCTGGGCCAACCACTGGCTCAAGATCCAACTGGTGGGCACCAAGAGCAATCGAAGCGCCATCGGCTCGCGGGTAGTCGCGCGGTATGGCGGACGGCAACAGGCTCAGGAGGTAGTCGCACAGTCCAGCTTCTATTCAGCAAACGACCGGCGTCTGCACTTCGGATTAGGAGCCGAGACCAGTGCCGACCTGTCAATTCGATGGGCCAGCGGCGCAGTCGAGAACATTTCCCAGGTAAAGGCTGACCAGTTCATCACGGTCCTCGAAGGCAAAGGTATCACACAAGCACGGCCCCCTCTTCGGAACGTCCATTTGTAGAGCGGAGAGGGTCCGGGAGCACGAGGGGCGCTGGCAACGGGGTGCCCACAGGGTCCGCGCCGGGTGACGGGTCGACGCGGTACCTCCCTCCCTACCCGAGGAAAGTCCATGATGTCTTGAAATCAGCAACTTGCGATCCCGCGCCCGTGTGCCCGCCAACGCCACGTTACGGCATGTTACAAGGGTGAGTTTGCGCTCGAATCCTCTCATTCATTGCCGCCGTCCGAGTCTTCTTTCGCAGTCGTAGCGATACCGCCATCGAAGTCCTCGCCCTCCGACAGAAGGTCGCCGTGCTCAAACGTAAACTATTGAACTCTTTGGACCGCTCTTCTGGACGACCCTTCGCCGCTCTTGGTCCCGCTGGACCGATGTCCTCGTCATCGTGAAGCCCGAGACCGTCATCGGCTGGCACCGCGCCGGTTTCCGTCTGTACTGGCGTTGGCGATCCCGGCCACGCCGCGGCCGACCGAAAATCACCGATGAGATTCGTGTTCTGATCCGACGCATGGCGGAAGAGAACCCGGATTGGGGAGCCCCCAAGATCCACGGAGAGCTTCAGAAGCTCGGCTTCGTCGTTTCGGAACGAAGCGTCGCTCGGTATCCGCGACGGGTTCGGCGCATAGCATCGATCCAATGGCACTGCGCCCATGCGAGCCGGTGATACGATGGGTCCTATGAAGCTGCGATGTCTGCTTCTGATGGCAACTCTCACTCTTCGAGCTGCCACCTACTATGTGGATGCGGGCTCGGGTGACGACGCCAACGCCGGGACGGCGGCGGGCGCGCCGTGGCAGACGCTCATGAAGGTGAACGCGGCCGCGTTGCACCCAGGCGATCGCGTTCTGTTTCGGAGCGGTTCGGTGTGGCGCGGGCAACTGGCGCCCCTGGCATCGGGGAGCGAAGGCTCGCCCATTGTCTTTGACCGCTATGGCAGCGGACGTCTGCCCCACATCGACGCCGCCGGCCAGGTCGAGGACGCCGTTCGCCTCTATAATGTCCAGTTCATCGAGGTCCGAAATCTCGAAGTCACCAACCGCGGCCAGGAACCCGCCGTGCGTCGCGGCGTTCACATCTTCCTCGACAATTTCGGGACGGCGAAGCACGTCATCGTGTCCGGTCTGTACGTTCATGACGTGAATGGGACGAACGGTAATGGCGACACTGCCAAAGACAACGGTGGGATTATTTTTCGCACAAAAGGCGACAAGCAACCGAGCCGCTTCGACGGACTCACCATCGAGCGAAATATCGTCTGGAAGGTGGACCGCTCGGGCATCGCGGCAAACAGCTACCACTGGCCCCGCACGCGGTGGTTCCCCAGCCTCCACGTGGTGATTCGCGACAACTTCGTCGCCGACGTGGGTGGCGACGGCATTGTCCCATGGGCCACCGACGGCGTCGTGGTGGAACACAACATTGCGCTGCACTGCAACCGCCGGGCGGGCAGTCACAACGCCGGGATCTGGCCCTGGAGTGCGGACAATTCTCTGTTCCAATTGAACGAGGCTGCGTTTACACACACCACGCTCGACGGCCAGGGTTTCGATTCCGACTTCAACTCGCGCCATACGCTGTTTCAATACAACTACGGCCACGACAACGAGGGCGGGTTCATGCTGATCTGCACGCCCGGGAAGCGCGACGCGACCGAGAACGCCGGCAACGTCGGCACCGAAGTTCGGCATAACATCAGCCGCAACGACCGCGCGCGGATCTTTCACCTCAGTGCGGCAACCGAGACCAACGTCCACGACAACGCCATCTTCGTGGGACCGGATATCGATGTGCAGATGTTGATCGCGACGAATTGGGATGGCTGGGCTGATGGCGCTGTATTCCGGAACAACTGGTTCGTTGTGGAAGGTGTTGCGCGCTACGGGCACGAGATCAGCCTCAGTAAAGATGGCACGTATGGTATCGGTCCCGGTTGGGGTCCGGCAAAGAACATCGTGTTCGAGGGGAACCGCTACGCCGGCCGCCACATCGATCGGCCTGAAGACCCGAAAGGCAAAGTGGAGGCATCGGCCGGCACGCCGAATCTCGATTGGAACCCGCCGCAGTTCGACCCCGCCCATCCCGAGGGCTTCGATGCCTTCCTTGTCCAACACCGCGCCTGGATGATGCGCCTGTTTGAGCGGCAGTTTGGGAAACCAGTCAAGTTGGGGAGATAATGTCCCGTCTGCCGATCGCCATCGTTGCCGTCGCGCTCCTCACCCGCCCGATCCACGGGCAGGCGCCCGACCCGGCGAAGGAGGCGGAGCGGGCCCAGGGACTGGTGGCCGCCGGCAAGCTTGACGAGGCCATTCGCATTTATCGGGATCTGTTTCGGACGTCCCCGAACAACCCGGTGCTGCTGCTGAATCTCTGCGTCGCCGAATATACAGCCAAACATTACCGGGAAGCCATTGCGCACGCGACTGCCGCCTTGAAGCTCAAACCCGATCTGTTGCCCGCCCGCCTTTTTCTGGGCGCGAGTTATTTCGAGCTCGGCGAGTTCACGATGGCCATCGATTCTCTTGAACTCGTGATCGCGGCCGACCCGCGTGAGCGCAACGGCCGTTTGATGTTGGGCGAAGCTCTGCTTGGGGCGGGCCAGCCAGCCGCGGCGGCGGACCACTTCAAGGCCGCCGCCGAAATGCTCCCGGCCAATCCGCGGGTCTGGTATGGGCTTGGGCGCGCGCAGGAAGCGCTGGGCCTCAAGCCGGCTGCAAAGGAGGCCTGGGGACGATTAATGGCGCTTCCGGTCTCGCTCGAGTCACACCTGCACGCAGCCGAGATCCACGATACGGAGCAGCGCTGGCGTGAGGCCGCTGTCGAGTGGCGTGAAGCGCTACAACTCGCGCCGGAGAATCGCGCTGTCCGCGTGGGGCTCGGCGCGTCGCTGTTCCGGAGCCGGGACTATGGTGCGGCAATGGCCACACTAAAGCCCCTCTTGACGAGTGAGAGCGCCGATGTGCAGTTTCTTTACGGCGCCTCGCTCCTGAACGTGCAGCAACCGGTGGAAGCGATACCTTACCTAAGGGCGGCAGTCGCTCGCGATGCTCGCCTGTTGCCCGCGCGCGCGGCGCTGGGCCAGGGCTTGCTGCAGACCGGAAAGGCTGAGGAGGCAATCGCTTTGCTCGAGGGTGCGGTTTCCGTCGATCGAGACGGCAGCATTCATTTCCAGCTCTACCGGGCTTACCGGCTTACGCATCGGGAAGCCGAGGCGCGACAGGCGCTGGCTGCTTATCAGCGCCTCCGGGCGTCGCTCGCCCCCGTACCCTGAGTTGCGGCCGGCTCACGAACTTCCAGAACCTGATCCGTCTTCACGTTGCGCAGCGTCTGGCGGATGCCGCTCGGCCATCGTATCTCAATCCGCTCGACTTCTTTCCGTTGCCCGGTACCGAAATGTATGCCGAAATGGCTCGATGATGCGTACCCGACGCTGGTGGTCATGTGGTTCGTCTGATTGCCGATCCGGACCACCGTTCCGATACCATCCCGGTTGCTCTTCGTCCCTCTAAGCTTCAGGATCAGCCATGTCTTCGCTCCAGGGCTGACATTCTCCCAGATTTCCGGACGATCTCCGAGTGAGGATGTGACTACATCGATTCGCCCGTCATTGTTGAAGTCGGCAAATGCGCACCCACGATGCGCGCGCGCCGCCTGCAGAAAGCCAGTCCCGGCGCCTGCCGATACATCCTCGAAACGGCCGTCCCCAAGGTTCCGGAACACACTGTTGTGCTGCCTGTATTCGGTCGCCTCGAAGGCTTCCACGCGATCGTTCACATGGGAGTTTGCCGTGAATATGTCCTTCAGACCGTCGTTATCGAGATCGAACAGTCCAATGCCCCACCCGCTGTAGATTCGGCTGAGCGCGGCCATCTTAGACGCGTAACCGGCGTCGGTAAACAGTCCACCACCCAGGTTCCGAAAAAACGGGAACGTCTCGCCGGCCAGGGCCGTGACTGCGATGTCAGGCAGGCCCCGGTTATTCACAGCGCGATCCACAGCGCGAAAATCCGTCCCCATCGCGGACATCTCGGTCCCCGTATCGGTCAGAGCGACGCCCGCATCGAACGCCGCGTCTTCGAACCGGCCATTGCGGAGGTTGTGAAACAGGAAGTTGGGCATCTTATCGTTCGTCACAAACAGGTCGGGGAAACCGTCGCCGTCGTAATCGGCCACGGCAACGGCCATGCCCTTCCCCTGGTATTTCGCTATGCCGGACTCTACAGACACGTCGGCAAAGCGTCCGTTGCCCAGATTGCGATACAGCCGGTTCGCCGTCCCCTCGAACAGCCGTGGATGGCAGTAGACGCGGATGTTGCGGCCCGCATCGCCGCAGAAGTGGTCAAACTCAGGCGTCCATCGGACGTAATTGACAACGAACAGATCCAGAAGGCCGTCGTTGTCATAATCGAGCCAGGCCGCCCCGATCGACCATTCGCCGCTCCCTATTCCCGCCTTCGCCGTGACGTCCTCGAAGGTGCCGTCGCCTCTATTCCGGTAAAGGATGTTCCGCCGGACGCCGGCCACAAAGAGATCTGGGTGGCCATCGTTATCGAAATCGGCGACCGCGGCCGCCATCGAGTAGCCGGCCCCCTGCAATCCGGCCTCGGTCGTCACATCGCGGAATCGCAGTCCCCCCATGTTCCGGAATAGCCGGTTCCAGTATCGTGGTCCGTCCTTGACCAGGGATGGCATCGCCGCTCCGTTTGTAAAGAAGATGTCGGTCAGGCCGTCCCCATCGTAGTCGAAGGCGGCCACGCCCCCAGCCATCGTTTCGGGAAGGTGTTTGCCGGCGGTAGGCGAATTCTCGAGCGTGAAAGTGAACCCGCCTGAAGTGAGCCCGAGTGGTTGCTCCGCCTCCCGGAAACGGATCGGGCCCGTGGCTTCCACGGCGGCGGAGGAGGAGGAGTGCAGAAAGACGGCGGCCGTGCCAGCCAGCAACAAGAAGATGGAAAGTCTGTGCGGTCCAACGAAGTTGCTGGTCCCCAACCGTTTGCAGGTCATGTTGTTCTATTTCGTACGAATCCCAACCCCTTATTCATGATTGTCGTTTATTGTAAGTTACTTTGGGCGTAGAGTATCCTCTAGGATCACCGGGAGGGAGATCTGGGTATGCTTCGAACCATAATTGTATCCTTTTCGCTGCTTTTGACTTGGGCTGGATCAGCCTTCGGGCAGGGGCCTGTTGGCACCCTGACTGGCACGGTTACGGACCCGGCTAACGCAGTCGTCGCCGGCGCGACTGTTGTCGCAACCAACACCGCCACCGGCGTGGAAACCACCACGACAACCACCGGCACGGGTACCTACACACTGCCGTATCTGCCCGCGGGCTCGTACAAGGTTCGCGTCACGGCGCCCGGATTCCGGACGGCAACGGTGGAGACCGTCGCCCTTCGTGTGGCGCAGACGCAGACGGCCGATATTAAGCTGGAAGTGGGCGCTGTGACCGAACAGGTGATAGTGAACGACAAAGCGGAGCTGCTGGAATCCGGCTCCGCCGAGATCGGCCACTACATTACTGCCGAAGAATACAAAAGCTGGCCGATCGTGGTGGGCGATGGACAGCGCCAGATCCAGGAATTCATCTTTGACAGCCTGCCCGGCACCACGGGGGGCACATTCAAGGGTTCGATTAACGGCGGTCAGGAGTACTCGCATGAAATCCTGATCGAAGGCATACCGCTCGGGCGCGCCGATCTTTCGGGCGGAAACAACAATGAGTTCAGCCCCTCCGCCGAGGCTATCGGTGAATTTAAGCTACAGACCGGCGCCATGGGCGCCCAGTACAACGGGGGCCAGACCGCCGTGGCGAACTTCACGATCCGCTCCGGCACGAACAACCTGCATGGTTCGGGGTTTTACTATGGCCAGAATGAAGCCTTCAACGCGGCCAACCTGAACACCACCACCTCAGGCGGCAAGAAGGCTAAGTTCCGGGATCAGAACGAAGGCTTCTCCGTGGCAGGCCCGGTGTGGATCCCGAAGATCTACAACGGCCGCAATAAGACCTTCTTCTTCATGAACCTGGAAAAGGATGACGTCAATTCGCAGCAGTCAACGGGTCTGGGTACGGTGCCCACGCTTGATTTCAAGAAGGGTGACTTTTCGAAGCTGCTGGACCCGGCGTTTACAGGCAATCCGAAGTCGGGCACGGTGGTGGGAACCGACACCCTCGGACGCCCCATCGTCTTCGGCCAGATTTACGATCCCGCCACTACGCGGAACGCTGCCGGCGGGATCGTGCGCGACGCCTTCCAGGGCAACATCATTCCCCAGACGCGCTGGGATCCCGTGGCGACGAACATCATCCAGAAGATCGGCATTCAGGATCCCACGCTCCCGAGTTTGCTGCGAAACATCCCGACAATCAACGGCCAGCCGGTTTTCCACGAGCATACGTGGGGCATCAAGATCGACCACCAGATCAACTCGAAGAACCAGCTATCGGGCTACTTCAATTACAGCTATCGCAGCCGGTTCAACAACGGCGCTGGAGCTTTCCTGCCTTTCCCCGGCCCTGCTTCGAGCTCCTGGCAGCAGCAGAACACGCCGGGCCGCCTGGCGAGGGCCTCGCTTACATCCACTCTGACGCCCAGGCTCCTGAATCGCGCGGCCGCCGGCTTCAACCGGTTCATGAACGAGAACGGGGCATACCCAACCACCATCGACGCGGGCCTGGCCGCAGCCATCGGACTGCAGAACCTGCCGGGTACGATGTTCCCCGTAATCAGATTCAACGGGCCGGGATCGCCTCTTCAGGGCAACTCAATTTCCCGCATGGGCGTCGGCTTCGCCGATTCCGCTCCTAATGGAAGCTGGATCTACCAGGATGACCTCACATGGCTTCACGAGTCCCACAGTATCCACGTCGGCTACGAGTACAAGCGCTACTTTTATAACGACCGCTCGTTGTCCGACGCGGGCTCGTTCACCTTCAGCGCCCAGCAGACCGATGCGCCCGGCCAGTTGACCAACACGGGCGATTCCTTCGCCAGCTTCCTGCTGGGCGCGGTGCGGAATTCGAGTCATGGCATCTCGGGATATTCGCCGGGCTTCCGCCAGCCGCAGCACGGGATGTACGTCATGGACGATTGGAAGATAACGCCGCGGCTGACGGTGAACATCGGCATGCGCTGGGAAGTCATCCCGCCGTTCTATGAGATAACCAACCGCATGTCGGAGGTCAGCCTTGCGGTGCAGAACCCCGAAGCCAAGCGGCCCGGTGCGCTGATTTTTCCGACCCGGGTCAACGACACGTACTGGCGGCAGATTCTTCCGCGGTTCGGCATCGTGTGGCGCGCCACGGAAAAGATGGTGCTCCGCGCCGGTTACGGCGTCACCAGCACCCCACCCATTGCCAATAACTGGGGCTATGGCGGATTCACGTACGGCTACAATGCCGGCGTTCCGACTTTGGCCGGTACCAGCCCGACCGGCTTCGTCGACGATCCGAGCATGTACCTGCGCAACCCTTATCCGAACCTGAAGGGTGCGCTCCCGAACACCGATCCGAATTCGGCCAATACCCTGGATGTGTCTACCACAGCCCGCGATGCCAATCGGCCCGGTTACGTCCAGAATTACAACTTCACCATTCAGTACCAGCTCCCGCGTGACACCGTGATTGAAGCGGCTTACGTCGGGAATAAGGGCACACGCATGTGGGGCGGCACGCCCGGCAGCGGTTACACCGACTACAACGGTCTGCCTGCGAGCCTGCTGGCTAGAGGTGATATTTTGAACGATCCGGTATCCGCTCATGCGCAGTTCACGCCGTTCCCGACCTTCGACCAGAGCCTTACGGTGGCGCAGGCGCTTCGCCCCTACGCACAGTACGGACAGATCAACGAACAGTTTCCGTATAACACGAACTCCAACTACAACTCGCTGCAGGTGACGGTAACCAAGCACCTGAGCAAGAATCTGGGGTTCCTGGCCGCGTACACATTCTCCAAGGCCCTCGGCTACATCGACGCCAACGGGCCGGCCGCGTATTACACGAACGTGCAGGACTATTTCAATCGCAAGCTGGACCGGTCGATCACCGAGTTCAGTACGCCCCATTCGCTAAAGGTGACCTGGGTTTATGAACTCCCGCTCGGCAAAGGACGGCGCTTGAGCCTCGGCCGGGCCAATCCGATTCTGGGCGGCTGGCAATTCGCCGGCATCCACAATTACAGCTCGGGACCTGCCCTTCAGATCGGCTATTCGGGCTTCAGCATCCCGGTCGGCTTCGCCCCCGGCATCCGCCCCGACCAAATCGGCACCAAGCTGACTCTGGGTGGTGCGCCATCGAAGACAGACTTCAGTGTCGGTACACCCTATCTCAACCCGGCTGCCTTCGCGCCGCCTCCAATGACGGAGAACGGCGTGCCTTTGAGAGTGGGCACGGCGCCACGGTTCCTGCCGTCGGTACGAGGACCGCATCAAATGAGTGAAACACTGCGCATGAGCAAACGGTTCTACGTCCGCGAAAAGACGTTCCTGGGTGTGGGCGCCACCATGAATAATCCGTTCAAGCGAACCAATCGCCAATTCCTCGGTCTCGACATCGCCGATCCGGGATCGTTCGGCCAATTAGTGCAGCGCGGCGGCGGGCGCACCGTTCAGTTGGAGGCCCGGGTAGAGTTCTGATCGCGCGCGCCACTTCCCATCCCCGCTCAACTGCCTTCACGGGCATGAGCGGGGATTGTGCTTTTTGCGCTAAAGTGAGTACTGGATGTATTCTGCCGATGTACTCCGCTAAGACCCGCTTCCGGCAGCTATTCCCGATCGTGATCGTCCTGCTTGGCGGTTGCCATTCCGGACACCCGACCGCCGCTCAAAGCTCCCCCAACGAGATTCCACGCCTGCGCCCGCTCAATGTCGTGGTCGTCACCGTGGACACGCTTCGTCCCGATCATCTGCACTGCTACGGATATCCGAATATTGAAACGCCCGCGCTGGACGGACTGGCGCGGCGCGGCGTCCTGTTTGAGAACGCGGTCGCGCAGACGCCGCTTACGCCGCCTTCCCATGCCAGCATATTCACCGGACAGAACCCGAACGTTCACAAAGTGCGCAATACCGGTGGCTTCGTCCTGCAATCTTCCTCGCACCCGCTGGCGCGCATCCTGCAGGAGCAGGGGTGGGACACCGCCGCGTTCATCGGCTCCGCGGTACTGAAGAGGCTGTTCGGCTTCAACAATGGTTTCAGCGTTTACGACGATGAGATGCCTCGGCCCGGCAAACGGAACGAATTCCGCGAAGACCCCGAGCGGAGGGCCTCCGTGGTTGTCGACCATGCCATCGACTGGCTGCACAAGAGGTCATCCGGCAGGCCGTATTTCCTATGGGTGCACATCTACGACCCGCACATTCCGTATCGGCCGCCGGCTGAGTTCGCGCTTAAGTACAAGGGTCGTCCGTACGACGGAGAAATCGCCTATGCGGACCAGCAGATCGCCCGGCTCTTCGACGCCGTCGGGGAAAAGTCGCCCGCCGAACAGACAGTGACAGCGGTGCTTTCCGACCACGGCGAGAGCCTGGGCGAACATGGCGAGCACACCCACGGCATATTCATATACGATTCGACACTGCGCATCCCGTTTATCATGGCGGGGCCGGGCATTCCCGCGGGCCTGCGTTTGAAACAACAGGCCCGTACCATCGATTTCCTTCCCACGCTGCTCGAAGTGATGGGCGGGCGCGCGCCTGCGTATGTGCAGGGCGTTAGCCTGGCGCCGGCCTTCTCCGGAAAAACCGTCGCCTCGGACATCTCCTACGCGGAGACGCTGTACCCGAAGATGAATATGAACTGGTCTGAGCTGAGGGCCATTCGCACAAACCGCTGGAAGTACATCCGCGCACCGCGCCCCGAACTCTATGACCTGACCTCCGACCCTGGCGAGACCAACAACGTCATCCAGCAGCACGGGCCTGAGGTGCGGAAGTTTGAGGCGCAACTGAAGAACATCATTTCGCCGGACCGGAAGGGGACCGAGAAGGTGGAGACCGCGATGCTGGACGAGCGCGTAATGGACCAACTCAAGTCGCTCGGCTACCTGTCCAGCGCGGGCGGCCGTTCTTATGAGCTGTCTGGTACTGGTATCGATCCGAAGGACGCCGTCGGTATCCTGCAACTGATTGATGAGGCCGAGAGCGGCGAAACGAACCTTCCCGAGGCGAAGCGGATTGAACTGTTGCGGCAGGCCCTTGCGAAAGACCCGCAGAATCCAAGTCTGTATTACCAGCTCGGCGGCCGGCTTGAAAAGAACGGCCGTTACGATGAAGCATTGCAGCTCTATCGGACGGCGCTTTCGAAGGGCATTGAGAGCGGGCGTCTTCATTCGCGCATCGCCGACTTGCTGCTGCGCGGCGGCCAAAAGGAACCGGCGATTATCGAGTACGAGAAAGCCGCACAGATCAACCCCGCGGATCTGGACAGCCAGAATAACCTCGCCACCGCCTATCTCGAGAAGGGCCGCCTGGCCGACGCGGAGCGTGTCTTCAAGTGGATTCTCACCAACGACGGCGATTACCCCGCCGCGCAGAACGGCATGGGATTGGTCTCGATTCAGAAGCAGGATCGCAACGCCGCACGCGGCTACTTCGAGCGGGCCGCGCAGCTCGATCCCGATCTGGTGGAGGTATACATGAATCTCGGCCTTCTTTATGAGATGGCAGGCGACCGGCCGCGCGCGCGCTCCAGCTTCGAGACATTTCTCGCCAAAGCTCCTCCCGCGCAGTACGGGAGTATCATTCCCCGCGTTCGACAGGAACTCGCGGCGTTGAAGTAGATCCATGGCGGCGATTGGCTGGCACCACTCAGGCAAGTGGCGAAGGATAGTGGAGTTGCCGATGTCATGTCCCTTCGGGCTCGGGTTATTCTTGGCCGCGGTGTTAGGCATCGCCGCTCAGGCGCAGGACAGCTTGTGCCGTCCAAGTGTAAGTGCGTCGCTCGAAAAGGAAGCGCGGAACGCCATGAGCACGCGCGAATACCTGCTTGCGGCGCGGCGCTTCGAGGAGGCCTTCGACGCGTGCCCGGACAGTCGATCGATTCTGTTGGGACTGGCGCAGGCGCAGGTCTTAGGGCGGCAGTTCGACAAGGCGATTCGCACCGCCAAACAATACCTGGCGAGCGATTGGGGCTCGGTCGAAGGACGCTTGATTCTGGCCAATGCGTACTTCATGGCGCAGCGGTTGAAGGACGCGCTGGCGGAAGCGGAGCGGATTCTCCGGGATCGTCCGGAGCAACCGGCAGCTCTGAAGATTAGAGGCAATGCCGCGTATCTGTTGGGTGAATTCGACAAGGCGAAGGATACGTTTATCCGGTTGCTTGATCGCTATCCGGCGGACGAAGACGGCGCTTACATGCTGGGCCGGATTTACTATCAGGAAGGGTATCTCGACCTCGCGATTGGCCAGTTCGATCGTGTGCTGAAGATCAATCCCGGCTCCTATAAGGCGCTTGACAACCTTGGTCTCTGTTATCAGGCGCTGGGGGATGCCGATAGGGCGATGCGATACTTTCTTACGGCGATCAAGCTGGTGGAGAAGGATCATCCGGAATACGAATGGCCCTACACGAACGTTGCGGATTTGCTTCTGAAGAACGGTGACGCCGAGCGGGCCTTCGACGCGGCAGCGAAGGCGTCAAACCGGAATCCGATGTCTGCGCGCAGTTTCTACATTGGCGCGAAAGCGCTGGAGCAGCTTGGAAAGACGGAGCTGTCATTGAATTGGCTGCTACGCGCTGTTGCCGTCGATGCGACGTCTTCCGAGTCCTGGTATATGCTCTGGCGCGTGTGCCGGAAGCTACAGCTAAACGACAAGGCGGCAGAGGCGCTACAGACGTTTCGCGAGTTGAAGGCGAAGGAACCGGCCCATCGCAGGTGAGCGCTTCCTTCGAAGAGGGACCATGTCGCCCTTCGG
>OCZT010003419.1_pt1 | contig 16220 bp, 16 predicted proteins | sample 1539031 | NCBI WGS metagenome assembly OCZT01 (sample SAMEA3539308, study PRJEB22396) | soil metagenome | biome: tundra; feature: field; material: soil | place: USA | collected 2010-05 | depth 0.15 m | reverse complement strand
CGGAGTTGACAATGGCATATGAGAACGTCGATGAAGAAGTCAACCGTCTGCTGCCGTGGTCATGGGGTGCTCCGTTACCGGGTTAGGTAGGCGTCTACGGCCGTGATGAGGTAGTCGAGGTCGGCCTGCTGGGTGGCGGTGGCCAGGCAGCCGAACCCGGACGGCGCGATGACCACGCCGTGGCGCAGCAGGAAACCCGACAGCCCGCCGATCTTGCGGCGGGTCATGTGGTGGAGTGCCTGGCCCGGTGAGGCGGGCAGCGTCCGGTGCGGCCAGAAGCAGAACAGCGAACCCGCCCGGCGTACGGACCAGTCCGCGCCCCGCCGCGCGAACAGGCTGTTCAGCTCCTCGCACACCGCCGCCGTGGCGGCATCCAGGTCGGCCGCGCGTTCAGCGCCGAAGCCTTCCAGCGCGGCGATACCGGCGGTCATGCTCAGCGGGTTGCCGTTGAAGGTCCCGCCGTGCCCCAGGCGCGGCCGGTGCGCCGGCCCGAAGCACCCGCCCAGGTCCCGGCGCATGGCGAGCGCGCCGATCGGCAGGCCGCCGCCGATGTACCTGCCCAGGCACACGATGTCCGGCGTGAGGCCGTACGCTGCGGCCATGCCGCCCGGCGCGGCACGCGACGACACGACTTCATCAGCGATCAGCAGCGCGCCGTACCGCGCGCAGCCCTCCCGGATCTCCTCAGCGAACGCGGCGGTGGCCGCCGACAGCGCACCGCGGACCGGGCACAGGTCGGCCAGCACGGCGGCGATCCGGGGCCCAGCGCTGTCAAAGACCTGCCGCAACAGGGCGGGTGCGTTGAACGGGCAGAGCAGGTAATCCGATGACGGGACGTCGGCCTGGCTAGAAGGCACGAACGTGCCGTGGTAGCAGTGCTCGAACACCACGATCTTGCGCCGCCTGGTCGCCGCCGCGGCCAGCCGCAGCGCCAGCAGAACCGCCTCACTGCCCGAGCTGGTGAACCGGAACAACGGTTCATCGACCGGGACCCGCCCGGCCAGCAGCCGCGCCAGCCCGGTTTCGTGCTCGTTCGGGAACGGCACGGCCTCCAGCTGGCGTATCTGGCCGGCGACTGCGCCGGTGACCGGCGCGTAGCCGTGGCCGTGGATCAGCGCGGTGTGGTTGAACAGCAGGTCGGTCCGCTCGTCACCGTCCACGTCGACGAGCACCGACCCGTGCGCTGACGTCATCGCCGGCGCGTACGGCAGGCGGCGGATCGTCTCCCGGGTAATCCCGTCGGGCAGCAGCTCCGCGGCTTCAGCGGCCAGCCTCCGGGACCGGGAACCGGGCTCCAGGAACCGCGCCGTCTCCCGCAACCGCGTTAAAGCGACCATGACGTTCTCCCGTGATAACGGCCGGGGCAGCCTGACATGCCAGAAGGTTCCTCGTCCGCCCGGCCGCGCCCTCGCGCCAGGCGTGTTTAGCCCTGTAAACATATGTGCCGCCTCTTGGCGGAACCGACTGTATAGGGGTATAAACGAACGGTACGCCCAGGTCTGCTTACCGTCAAGGGGTCTAAACTTTAGCTGTGCCCAGCCCGGACGACTTCGATGATGTTCGCCGTGACCCGGACCCGATCCGGCGCGGCCGGCGGGCGACGGAGCTGCTGACCCTCTACCAGCGCCGGGCCGCCGAGCTGGCCCGGCTGCGCCGTGCGGCGATCGAGGACGCCCACCGGGACCTGGGGATGAGCTACACCCAGATCGCCGCCGCGATGGGCATCACCAAGGGCCGCATCTCGCAGATCCGGGCCACCGCGCCGGCACCGGAACGGGCGTTCTTCGGCACCGGCCCGGTCAGCGTCGGCGTGCCCTACCGGTACCGGGTCACCGACCGCCGGCGTCCCCTCATCGCCGCCGAGGACGCCCAGACCGGCGAGGAGATCACGCGGCTGCTCGCCGGGTACGCGCTGGCCGTCACCACCTATCAGATCGAGCCGGGCACCACCGCCCCGCCGCCGGGCGACACGATAGTGATCTGCGGCCCGAAATCTGCCCCCGTAGGGGCAGCCCTGCTCGCCCGGGACGGCGCCCTGGGCATGCGCGAGGACGCCGGCCGCTGGTGGATCGTCCAGCGGAACAACGAGGACCGGTACGGGTCCCCGGCCGACGAGCAGACGCCCGCGGACGCCGACCTGGCCTACGTCGGCCGTCACCAGGACGGCGACCACGTCGCTGTCCACATCGCGGGCATCCATGCCATCGGCTCGCTGGGCGCCGTGCACTACCTGACCGGCCATCTCGCCGCCCTGTTCGCAGAAGCCGGGGACACGTCCTTCTCCATCGTGATCCGGGCGTCCTACGACGGCCTGGCCATCACGCACAGCAGCCTCGTGGCCGGCCCGTTCACCTGGTGACCTCATGCGCATCAGCACCGCCCAGCTACCAGAGTCCCCGCACGGCGCCGACCGTGTCGTGGCGACCGGCAACGCCGTAGTCGTGCTAGACGGCGCCAGCGCGATCGAGTCCGTCAGCATTCCGCCCGGCGTCTACGCCGACTACCTTGGCGCGTCCATCACAGCAGCCCTCACCGCCCGGCCAGAAGCGGCACTGGCCGGCATCCTGGCCGAGGCCATCGAGGCTGCCGCCAGGTCACTCGGCCTGACCGGGGAGGACTGTCCGTCCAGCACCGTGGCCATGGCACGCACGACCGGCGGGCAGGTCGATCTGCTGGTCCTGGGCGACAGTTTCATTTTCTATGACACGGGCTCCGGCGCCGCCGTGCTCACTGATGACCGGCTGGCCGCGCTGGGCCTTCCTGAACAGCGGAAATACCGGGAGCGGCTGCGGGCTGGCGGCGGCTACGACCCCACGCACCGGGCACTGCTGCGCCGTCTCCAGCGCCAGCAGCGTCAGCACCGTAACCGCCCGGAAGGCTACTGGATCGCGGAAAAGGACCCGGCCGCGGCCGGGCACGCGCGCACCCTCACGCTGCCTGCGTCTACAACGTGCTGGACGGTCCTCGCCACAGATGGCGCCGTAAACACCGCACAGCACCTCGGCCTCAACGACTGGCAAGCCATCGCGCACTACGACCCGGCGGAACTTGCGCGGCTCCTGCAGCGCTGCCACGACTGGGAGGAGCACACCGACCCCGGCGGCCAGCGCCTCCCGCGCGCCAAACAGCACGACGACAAGACCATCGCGTCGGTACGACAAGACGGCTCGCTCGGAGTACGGGCTAACGCAGGATGAGGCCGGGTCAGCGTAGTAGCAGTCGGTGTAATCGACATTGAGCGTCACCGGCACCTGCTGTCGATGTGGTGCTGAACCGCTGCAAGAGCAGCAGCGGTTGACGAGTCCGCTGAGTAGACGGAGTGGAAGTGTGCCCTGACCCAGCCGCTCCGATAGGTTGCCGTCTATGGCCAAGCGCGGACAACGCTCGCACAATCTCGGGCGGCAGACTCGGCAGTACAAGCACAGGCGGCAGACGCGTCCCGCGCCCACGCGCCGGCGGGACCCGGACGACTTGCTGGCGGACGTCCGTCAGCGGCTTGGCACCGGCGAGCCGCTGGACTTTCTGGCCTATGCGAGCACCCTGCTCGCCGCCGTCGACCTGCGCGGGCAGAACCCGTTCGAGCGCGAGCGGGCCGGCCGGCCGGAGCGCGCCACGCTGACCGGGCTGCTGGAGTCCTTTGCCGAGGTCGTGCTCCCGGAGACCACGGCGCTGCTCGCCGCGCTCGCCGATCTTGGCCCGGACGAGCTGACCCGTGCCCGTGCCCGGCGGGCGCTGGCGACGCGGCCGCATCCTCCGGCGGACTGGCTGGTGGGGCTCGGCGAAGCCTCGGTCTACCGCGCGATGGAGAGCACGCATGTGCTCGGCGACGGGGACAGTGTGCTGCTCGGCGCGCGCCTGCCGGGCCATGAGCTGACCGCGGTCATCTACATCGACCACAACCTCGGCACGGTGGTGAAGGACGCCTTCCCGGTGCCGAGCCCAGTCAGCGAGGTGGCCGAGCTCATGCGGCAGTCGGCGGACGATCCGGATGTGAGGATCCGCGACATCAGCCTGGCCGATGCGCGAGCCCGGGTGGCCGCGGCGATCGAGGTGGGCGCGATCATGTTCCCGCCGTTTGAGACGGACACCTGGCCGGCCTCGCGGCCGCTGACTGAGTGGCTGCTGCGGCTGCTGCCTGAGGGCGGCACCGGCTACATCCGGCCGACGTGGAGCAAGGCCGCGAAGAAGAAGCTCGCGAACCGGTTCTTCGGGTCGGAGTTCGGCAGGCCGCTCGACGACGCTGACCACCGGGATCTGCTGGATCAGTTCCTGTGGTTCGGCACCGGCTACGGGCCGGGCGACCCGTTGCGGTGGAGCCCGGTCGCGGTCGAGATCCTGCTGGCGGACTGGATACCACGCAAGATCGTGGCGAGTCCGGGGTACCTGAGCAAGGCGCCGGCGCTGCTGCGCGCGTTCATCCGGTTCTGCCATGCGGAGCGCAAGATCCGGCCGGCGCTGACTGACCAGACCCTCGCCGCGGTCGACGAGCATGAGCGGGAGTATCAGCGGGTCATCCGCTCGCCCCGGCCGCAGGGGCCGATGGCGCTGCTCGCCGCCATGGGCGTTGCCGGTGACCAGGAGCCCTGGCAGGACGAGCCGTTCGAAGCCGGGCGGTACTTCCTCGACATGCTGGCTGAGGAGGTCGGCGGAGCGGACGCGCTCGACTCGCTGGACGACACGCCGCTGCCGGACCAGGAGGAATTCGGCTGGGACGGGGTTCCCGCCGACCTCCGCGACCGGGCCGGGGAGGTGCTCGCCGCCTGCGACCGCTGCTGCGACGACCTGCTCGGCGCCGAGTACCGGACGGCATGCCGGCGGCTGCTGGCCCGCGCCGTGCCTGGCCTGTCCGGCATGCTGAGTAAGACAACCAGGCCCGAGGTGATCGCGGCCGCGGCGTGCTGGGTGATCGGCAAGGGCAACCAGCGCTTCGGCCAGCGGCCGGGCGAGCTGCGGGTCAAGGACCTGACGAGCTACTTCAGCCTGGGTCAGTCGAGCGTCTCCGAACGCGGCTACCAGATCATGCGCGCGGCCGGAATCCAGCCTGCCAGCGCCTACCCAGCAGTTCGCCTGGGCTCGCCTGACCTGCTGGTCTCCGGCCGCAGGAGGCGAATCATCGAGCTGCGCGACCATCACCGCGCCGCGATCAACGCTGAGCGCCTGGCATGAGGGATCCGACGGGTAGCCAGCTTGGCCTACCAGCCGTCGGCTCGCTGTCGCTCCGGTCGTGATGGCATCTGGGGCACCAGGTCGCGCATGTGGTTATGATCCGGCTGCCAGTAGCTGTAGGCCCAGCTCGGTGAGCTGCGCGGGCGCCAGGCGCCGGATGAGGACTCCTGCTACCTGGCCGAGGTCATCACCGAGCATGATGGCTTCCAGGTCGTTCTGCCGCCGTTCCAGGCCTAGGCCGTGGGCGACGAGATCGAAGATAAGCCCCCTGAGCGCGGCGGTTTCCTTCTCCGACCCGAGCTGCTCTATCGCGGCTGAGGCCATCGCCGCGAGCTGTTCGCGGCCCGCGTCGTCTGTCATGAGCCGAGTATAAACATGCGGTGTCTTATCCATAACGCTCGCGGTCGCATATTTACATAAGGGACCGCCGGTTTACATAAGGGACCGCCGGGCGGTGCCGCCGGACGGTGGAACGCTTATTTATGCTGTAGGCGTAGCAGCACCACAAGAGACGGGCCGGGATTTCTCTTTGCCTCGTATCGCCCATCTCGCGTTTACAGCTTGGATCACGGTTTCGCAGCTTTACGGTGCGGTTGGTTCCGCCTCCACTATCGTCGTCGCGGCACGCGGCTGTTCGCCAGAGGGCCTGGCGAGGCGGGACCGCGTCCTGGAGGACAATGTGAAGTTCAAGGGGGACAATGTGAAGTTCAAGGCGATCGCGGTCATCGCCACCGCCACGGCGCTCTCGCTGGGTATGGCGGGCTCGGCAGCGGCCTCGCCGCTCAGCCACAAGCCCAAGCCCGCGCCGCAGGCAACGGGGGTCCGACTGCAGTCCGCACTCCTGCCGACCTCGGCTTTCGGGGACGGCTTCACCGTGACGGACCGGCTCAACACCGGTAAGAAGCTCTGGTCGACGCGGGCTCGCATCAAGCCGTCGAGCTTGAGCTGCGTGAACTTCGAGGCGTACGTCTTCGCCGGAGGCTTCGGCAACACGGCCGGCGCGGCCGACAGCGTCGGCAACCCGAATCCGGCATTCGCCGATTACCCCAGCGTCATCCTGGGCGGCGATCAGGCCGTGCTCCAGTTCAGGACCGCTCAGGCGGCGGCCTCGTTTTACAGCCAGGCGTCCGCGAAGTACCAGCAGTGCTCGTACTTCACCGAGTCAGACCCAGCCGACAAAAGCATCCAATTCGAGCTGTCCATGCAGTCGCTGTCCAAGACCACCATCGGCAGGAACAAGGCGTTCCAGGTCACCCAGATCGTCGACCTCTCCGCGGTGCCAGCGTTCAGCTTCTTCGCCAACACCGCGGTCGTGCTGGCTGGCACGAACGTCTACACCGTTGACGACGTGAACGGCACCAACGACCCGATTTCCGCCTCGCTCCTGGGCAATCTCATCAAACGTGTTCAGGCGCTCTACAAGCACCACTAGGAGTGGTTCACGCAGTCGGCCAAGCGCAGGCTCGGCGGGCCTTGCGCCGATGACCACCAGCAGCAACGCTGCCCAGAGTGGTCGTGGCCCTGGGGTTCGCCGGCGTTTCCGCGAGTACCTGAGCAGGCAGGACCGCCCGGCTCGCGTACTGTGCGGTCATGCTGTTTCCCACGTCTTTGGTCGGAAGCTACCCGCAGCCGGACTGGCTGATCGACCGGGAGCGGCTGCGCGACCGGCTTCCGCCGCGGGTGCGGGCCGCGGAGCTGTGGCGGGTGGCACCCGCCTTCCTGGAGCAGGCCCAGCGGGACGCGACGCTGCTGGCCATCCGGGCTCAGGAGCGGGCCGGCCTGGACATCGTCACCGACGGCGAGATCGGCCGGGAGAGTTACTCCAACCGGTTCGCGACCGCGCTGGAGGGCGTCGACATCGACCACCCCGGCACCGGGCTTGACCGCAGCGGCCAGCCGAACCCGGTGCCCCGGGTCACCGGGCCGATCCGGCGGCGGCACCCGGTCGAGGTGGCGGACCTGGCCTTCCTGCGCGCGAACACCAGCCGGACCGTCAAGATCACCCTGCCGGGCCCGTTCACCATGTCGCAGCAGGCGCAGGACGATCACTACGGCAGCCCCGAGGCGCTCGCCATGGGCTACGCCGAGGCGGTGAACGAGGAGATCAAGGACCTGTTCGCGGCGGGCGCGGACATCGTCCAGCTGGACGAGCCCTGGCTGCAGGGCCGGCCCGGGCCGGCCCACGAGTACGGCGTCAAGGTCATCAACCGGGCGCTGGCGGGCGTGACCGGCACCACCGCGGTCCACCTGTGCTTCGGGTACGCCGCGATCGTGCATGACCGCCCGGCCGGCTACTCGTTCCTGCCCGAGCTGGCCGACTGCCGCTGCGACCAGATCTCGATCGAGACCGCGCAGTCCGGCCTGGACTGCTCGGTGCTGTCCGCGCTGGACGGCAAGACCATCATCTTGGGCGTGCTCGACCTGAACGAGGTGACCGTGGAGACCCCGGAAACGGTGGCCGGCCGGGTCCGGCGGGCGCTGCCGTACGTGCGGCCGGAGCGGCTGGTGCTCGCCCCGGACTGCGGGATGAAGTACCTGCCCCCGGACGCGGCCTTCGGCAAGCTGACCGCGATGACCACGGCGGCGGCCCAGCTGCGAGCAGAGTTGCGAGCAGAGCTGCGGCCGAGCTGAACGCGTAGCCGGGCGTGATGATGTTCCTGGGGCAGGCACCATAGTCCGTTCGGCCGTGAAAGATCTTATTTTTCCGAACGGCCCGTGGTGCTTGCCGCCCTGACCTGACTCGCCCAGGCGGGATCCCGCGCGGACCAGGCGGGGATCTTTTCGTACGACTGTCCGCTAGACGGCGTCCGGCAGAGAATGCGTCTACCATGACGGTGTGTCAGCTGTCACGACCAGCGCGGCGGGAGGCGGCCATGGCCGGACGCGGGGTTCGCGGAGTTCGCGGGGTCGGGCCTGACTTCGTCGAAGCGCTGGCCCGGGGGCTCAGCGTGCTGTCGTGCTTCGACGCACATCATCCGCGGATGACGCTGACCGAGATCGCCGGCGCCTCCGGCCTGCCCCGGCCGACGGCCAGGCGGCTGCTGCTCACGCTGGCCGAACTGGGCTACGTCCGGGCGCAGGGCGGATCGTTCGCGCTGACCCCGCGGGTGCTCCGGCTGGGGATGGCCTACGTGAACGCCCTCGGCCTGTGGGACATCGCCCGCCCGCACATGGAGAACCTGGTCGCCTCGACCAGGGAGTCGTCGTCGATGTCTCAGCTGGACGGCTCGGACATCGTGTACGTGGCCCGGGTCGCGGTGCCGAAGATCATCACCTTGCGGGTGAGCATCGGGACCAGGTTCCCGGCCGTCCGGACCTCGCAGGGCAAGGTGCTGCTGGCCGCGCTGGAGGAGGAGGCGCTGGCCGAGGTGCTGGCGCGGCCGAGCGAGGCGGGCCTGCCGCCCTACGCCCACGACCGCTCGCTGGCCGATGTCCAGCACGAGCTGCGCACGGTCCGGGCCCGCGGCTGGGCGCTGGCCGACGAGGAGCTGGCACCAGGGATCCGTTCGGTGGCCGCGCCGGTGCGAGACGGCGACGGCTCGGTCCTGGCCGCCCTCAACGTCACCGTGAACGCATCGGAAACCACGGTTGACACCCTGGTCACCGAGCATCTGCCGAAACTGCTGCGGACGGCAGGCGACATCTCCGCGGAGTGGGCCCTGTGGCAGGACATGCCGCACGCCGAACTGCCGGTGGAGCGCTTCGCCGCCAGCGACGGCTAGCCCTCGAACATGCTGCCGCCGCGCAGCACCACCGGACGGTGGACCGACGGAGTCTGCTCAGGTTCCGGCATCGCAACCTCCAGCCCCGACGATTTTGCGGACGAGCGTCCGCTGCACGGCCAGACGGCCGGACATGGCCACCCTCTGACACCGGGCGACGGCCTGTCAAGGGCTGGGGAGAACCGGGCTTTTGGCTTGACAGCACGATGTGCGACTCTAGGCTGACCTGGTAAGTCTGAGCCTGGACGGCTATCCGTATGACGGTTAGCGCTGAACATCGGAAAGGACCGCAGAGCCGATGCCGCCGAACCAGCCGGGACCGGACCGCGGACCGCTGGCCGGGCTGCTTGTCGCCGACTTCTCCCGCATCCTGGCCGGGCCGTACGCGACGATGCTGCTGGCGGACCTGGGGGCCGAGGTGATCAAGGTCGAGGGTCCGGGCGGGGATGACACCCGCAGCTGGCAGCCTCCGGTCCGGGACGGGGTGGCCACCTATTACCTCGGCGTCAACCGGAACAAGCGCTCGATCGCGCTGGACCTGCGCGAGGAGGCCGACCTGGCCGCGGGCCGCGAGCTGGCGCGGCGGGCCGACGTGTTCATCGAGAACTTCCGGCCCGGCGGGCTGAGGCGGTTCGGGCTGGACTACGACAGCGTCTGCGCCGGAAATCCGGCGGGCATCTACGCCTCGATCAGCGGTTTCGGCAGTGGGCCGGAGGGAGCGCCGCTGCCCGGATACGACCTTATCGTGCAGGCCATGTCCGGCCTGATGAGCCTGACCGGGGATCCGGCCGGGGAGCCGTACCGGGCCGGCGTCGCCGTGTTCGACGTGATCGCCGGGCTGCACGCCACCATCGGGATCCTGGCCGCGCTGAACCACAGGCAGCAGACCGGCGACGGGCAGCACGTCGAGGTCAGCCTGCTGGCGTCCGCGATGTCGGGCCTGGTCAACCAGACCAGTGCCTACGTGGCCGGGAACGTGGTTCCGTTCCGGATGGGCAACAGCCACCCGAGCCTGTTCCCCTACGAGCCGCTGCCCTGCTCCGACGGCGACCTGGTCGTCGCCGCCGGGAACGACATCCAGTTCCGCAAGCTGACCCAGGTCCTCGGCGTCCCGGAACTGGCCGACGACCCGCGGTTCGCCCGGAACGAGGACCGCACCGCCAACCGGGCTCAGCTGCGGCCGCTGCTGGTCGAGCGGCTGCGGACCCGGACCAAGCTGGAGTGGTTCCGCGAGGTGATCGCGGCCGGGGTGCCGTGCGGGCCGATCAACACCGTGGACCAGGGCGTGGCCTTCGCCGCCGAGGTGGGGCTTGACCCGGTCGTCACCGTGGGCGAAGGTGACGCCGCGATCCCGTCGGTACGTCACCCGATCACCTTCTCCCGCACCCCGGCCACGTACCGGCTGCCGCCGCCGGGCCTGGACGAGCACGGCGACGAGATCCGCCGCTGGCTCGCGTCGCCCGAGAAACCCAGCGAATTGGAGAATGGCACGTGAGCGACGGATTGTCCTTTCCTACCTCCCTCGGCACGTCCAGCGCGGACCAGATCCGGCTGCTCGGCCAGGACCTGACCGCCGACCTGATGGGCCAGGTGGGGTTCGGCGAGCTGGCCTTCTGGCTGGTCGCGATGCGGCGGCCGACCCCGGCGGAGACCCGGGTGTTCGAGGCCGTGCTGGTGGCGCTGGCCGACCACGGGTTCACCCCGACCGCGATCGCCGCCCGGCTGACCTACCTGTCCGCACCGGACTCGCTGCAGGGCGCGCTGGCCGCCGGGCTGCTCGGCGGCGGTTCCCGCTTCCTCGGCGTCACCGAAGACTGCGGGATCTACCTGCACGACGTGCTGCAGCGGCACCAGGCCGCGGGCGGTGAGCGGCCGGCCGACGACGACGGCTGGGACGCGCTGGCGCTGGCGGCGGTCCGGCAGAGGAGGGCGGACAAGCGCTTCGTTCCTGGCCTGGGCCATCCGGTGCACAAGGTGCGCGACCCGCGGACCCCGGTGCTGATCGACATCGCCGAGCAGGAGGGGCTGCGCGGCCCGCACCTGCGGCTGTTCGAGGCGATCGGCCGGGTGCACGAGCAGGTGCTCGGCCGTCGGCTGCCGCTCAACGGCGCAGGCGTGTGCGGCGCGGCGCTGGCGGACCTGGGCCTTCCGGTGGAGCTGCTGCGCGGCTTCGCCCTGCTGGCCCGGGCGGCCGGGCTGCTCGGGCAGATCGCCGAGGAACGACGGCGTCCGATCGGGATGGACGCCTACCTGACCATCGACCGCAACGCCGTCTACGTCGACCCGGACACCTAGGAGCGCCCATGGCTACCGTCGCCGCGGTCATCGCCTCGACGCATCACCCCTTCTACTACCGCGCGAGCACCTCGACGGGGGCCGGCCGGCCGCCCTTCGCGGACGAATGGGTGGCCAAGATCGAGGCGTTCCGGGCCACCCTGACCCGGGCCGAGCCGGACGTGCTGGTCATGGTGGGCAGCGATCACTTCCACCAGCTGTGGCTGGACAACATGCCCCAGTTCCTGGTGGGCAAGGCGCCCTTCTTCGACGCCAACTGGTACAACGAGGAACGGGAGTTCGGCCTGCCGCGGATGCTGCTGGCCGGTGAGGAGGACCTGGCCGCCCACATCTTGCGGCAGGGCCTGGACGCCGGCTTCGACCTGGCCTTCAGCAACGAACTGCGGATCGACCACAGCGTGACCTGCCCGATCATCACGCTGCGGCCGCAGGCGGACCTGCCGATCGTGCCGGTCTACACCAACATCTTCGCGCCGCCCATGCCCCGGCCGGAACGTTTCGTCCAGCTGGGCCGGGCGCTGCGCCAGCTGGTCGAGTCCTGGCCGCAGGACAAGCGGGTCGCCATCATCGGCACCGGGCACCTGTCCCTGGAGCTCGGCGGCCCGCGCCAGTTCGGCGAGCACGGCCCGGACCCGGAGTTCGACCGCAAGGCCGTGGCCTGGATCGCCAACGGCGACGTCGACGGCTGCCTGGCCGAGGTCACGCTGGACAGCCTGCACGCGCCGGGGAACGCCACCCACGGGTTCATGGACTTCATGCTGATGATGGGGGCGGCAGGCGACGGCGTGAAGGCCGACTACGTGGACACCCTGGACCTGTTCCACACCATGGAGGCGTACTTCACCTGGTACCCGGAAGGGGCGTTGAGGTGAGTAAGTACCTGCTGAACAAGTTCTTGTTCACGGTGGACCGCGATCCCGAGCTCGTCGAGCGGTACCGCGAGGACCCGGGCGGGACGCTGGACTGGTGGGAACGGGAGATGGCCAACTCCCTGCTCAACTGCCATACGGCGGAGCGGTCCACCTGGCTGACCTTCACCTCCGCCGAACGCCTGGCCATCCGCGAGCACGACCACGTGACGCTCTTCGAGCTCGGCGCGCACCCGTTTCTCACCCTCACGTTGTTCATCGCGATGTTCGAGCGTGACCACGGGCCGCTGGAGTACCAGCTGGCGTACGCCCGGGCCATGGAGCACATCCAGCTGCCCCACCCCGACATCGCGACCTGAGCCCGGCGGCATCACGACGCTGCCAGGATGCCGGAATCTGGATTCCGTTTTGCTACGCTGCAACCGGAAGCACCATTCCGTTTCAAGGAGATTGCTATGGCTGTGGCAGGCCCTCGCGCGCATCATCAGGTGACGTTCGCGGTGCTGGCGCTGGGTGTCGCGGCGTTCGCGCTGCTGCAGTCACTGGTGATCCCGGTGCTGACCACGGTGCAGCACGAGCTGCATACCTCCCAGGGCACCGCGACGTGGGTGCTGACCGCCTACCTGCTGTCAGCGTCGATCATGACGCCGATCCTGGGGCGGATCGGCGACATGACCGGCAAGAAACGCGTCTTCGTCGCCACCCTCATCGCGCTGGCGGCGGGTTCGCTGCTGGCGGCGGTGGCGTCCTCGATCGGCGTGCTGATCGTGGCCCGGGTAATCCAGGGCATCGGGGGCGGGATGGTGCCGGTCGCGTTCGGGATCATCCGGGATGAGTTCCCGGCCAGGAAAGTGACCGGCGCGGTGGGGATCCTGGCGTCGCTGACCGCGGTCGGGGCTGGCCTGGGTATCGTCCTGGCCGGCCCGATCGTGAACCTGCTCGGCTACCACTGGCTGTTCTGGATCCCGATGATCCTCACCGTCGTCGCCGCGGTGTCCGCGGTGCTTTTCGTGCCCGAGTCGCCGGTGCGTACCCCCGGCCGGATCAGCTGGCTGCCGGCCCTGCTGCTGTCCGCGTGGCTGGTCGCGCTGCTGATCGCGCTGAGCCAGGCCCCGGTGTGGGGCTGGGGCTCCGGCACGGTGATCGGATTGCTGACCGGGGCGGTGGTGCTGGCCGCGGGCTGGGTGATCTCCGAGCTGCGCGCGGCCACCCCGCTGATCGACATGAAGATGATGCGGCAGACGGCCGTGTGGACCAACAACCTGGTCGCGCTGCTGATCGGGGTCGGTATGTACGCGACGTTCGCCTTCCTGCCCGAGTTCGTCCAGACGCCCGCCGCGGCCGGCTACGGCTTCGGCGCCAGCATCACCCGCTCCGGGCTGATGCTGCTGCCCTCGGCGATCACCATGTTCGGCGTGGGCATGTTCGCCGGCCGGCTGGCCGCCCGGCTCGGCGGCAAGGTCCTGGTGGTTGCCGGGTGCCTGATCGGGTCCGTGGCCATGGCGATCCTCGCCTTCGCCCATCAGCAGCAGTGGGAGATCTACCTGTCCAACGCCATCATGGGCGTCGGGTTCGGGCTGGCCTTCGCGGCGATGTCCGCGCTGGTCGTCGCCGCGGTACCGCACTCGCAAACCGGCGTCGCGAGCGGCATGAACGCGAACATCCGCACGATCGGCGGCAGCATCGGCGCGGCCGTGATGGCCAGCATCGTCACCTCCCAGCTCGGCCCGTCCGGGCTGCCGAAGGAGGCCGGCTACACCATCGGGTTCGCGGCCATGGCCGGCGGCCTGGTGCTGGCCGCGCTCGCTGGCCTGCTGATCCCTTCGGCGCAGCGGCTCCGGCCCTCCGTCGGTGAGCCGGACCTCAGCGAGATAGCCATGGTGGCGGGCGGGACGGTCGTCGTGGACAGCAGCGAGTGACTGGGCCCGCTGCTCGCGACGCGGACGGGAAGGCGCCGCGGCCACATGTACTCAGACATCAGCCTCCGGCCACCCGGCGCGACGCCGTGCGCAACTATCACCGCATCCTCGCCGCCGCTCGCGATGTACTCGGCGAGTCCGGTGCCGACGCCTCCATGGAGGAGATCGCCGCTCGGGCCGGCGTGGGCGTCGGCACCGTGTACCGCCGGTTCGCCAGCAAGGACGCCCTGATCGACGAACTGCTGCGGCTGGCCCTGGAGGAGGTCCTGTCGTCCACCGAGCGGGCGCTGGCGCGCACCGACGGGCACGGGCTTGAAGAGCTGCTACGCGCCCTCGGCCAGTCTTTCGCCGAGCATGCACGCTACGCGAGCCTGCTCCTGCAGCGCCCGACCGACACGGCCACCGCGCGCCGGATGCCGGCCGCGATCGAACTGCTCACCGCGCGTGCGATCGCGGCCGGCACGGTAAATCCCGGCATCACCGCCGGCGACGTCATGGCCGTGATCTGGGCGATGCGCGGGCTGGTCCAGGCGGCCGGGGAGGTCGCTCCGGAGTCCTGGCACCGGTTCCTCGACATCCACCTGGCCGGCCTGCGCGCAGCCGGGCCGCTCAGCAGCGAAGCCCCCATCTCCGCCAGGCAGCTGTCGAAGCTCCCTCCGCGCCGCCCGGCCTGACCGCAGGGCGGTCGTCACGCCCTGGTCTGACCAGGCCGGATGCCCGGGAAGATCGCCACGGCCAGTGGCCCAGGGCAGGGTCGGCCATGGCTCGGTGTCACCGGGCGCATCAGGGAAAAGCCGGCTGGTACCGCCACCATGGCGGCGGGCAGCGGAGCCTGCTCGCGTTCGTACTCGGCGACCAGTTCCCGGGCGGCCGTGCCCCCGGCGGCGTGCCGGGCGGCCGCCTGCGCGAGCCTTCTCGGTGGCGGCGGCCTTGATAATTTCCGCCACCTTCGAGAAAATCGCACCCGGGGCTCAGAGCCCTCGGGCGAGAAATCGCCTGGCGGACCGACTCAGCCGACGGTGATCCCGTTTCATCCGGGGGAACCCGGGCAAGGGCAGTCCGCTGGCAACGTCGAAGGAAGCGATCCCGCAGGAGGCATCTGATGAGCAATCCTGATACGCCACGGCACGTCGAAGTCAAAGATGGCGACCAGACGATCGCGGCGGCCGAGGTGACCACGGCCGAGTGCGCCGAGGGGACTGCCAGGACCTCGCTGCACGCCTCCTCCGGGCACACCGCCCCGGGCAGCCGGGCGAGCCTGGTCGACGCGATCATGGACCTGCCCGAGGTGCAGGCCAGCACCCGCCTGGAGGCCACCGTCCCGCTCGGCGACGGCGAGGCGCTGGAGCGGCTGCGCGAGCGGACGCAGGACGCGGTCACCCGCCCGGCCGGCTCGACCGCGCTGCTCGACGCGAACCTGCCCGCCGACAGCGGGCCAGAAGCGGGTCACTGAGCGGCGCGGTGGTCGTCAGGATCGGGACGTCCGGCTGGAGTTATGACCACTGGGAGCCGGAGCTGTACCCGCCCGGGCTTCCGGCCAGGGACCGGCTTGCCCGGTACGCGACCGACTTCGGCACGGCCGAACTCAACAGCAGCTTCTACCGCTGGCCCCGGCCGTCGGCGTTCGGCTCCTGGCGGCGCCGGCTACCCGACGGCTTCTGCCTGTCGGTGAAGGCGCCGCGGGGTCTCACCCACGGGCGGAGGCTGTACGGGCCGGAGACCTGGGTGCAGCGCATCGGGCTGGGCTGGCACGAGCTCGGCGACAAGCGTGCGGTGCTGCTGGTCCAGCTCGCGCCGTCGCAGCCGCGCGATGACGAGCGGCTGGCCTATTTCCTGACGCTGATCCCGCCCTGGATCCGGGTCGCGGTCGAGTTCCGGCACCCCAGCTGGCATGGCGAGGACGTCTTCGCGCTCCTCGCGGCGCACGGCGCCGCCTATTGCGTGCTGAGCGGGGCGAACCTGCCGTGCGTCCTGCGGGTCACCACGGACTTTGCCTACCTGCGGCTGCACGGCCCGGACCATCATCACCTGTACGCGGGTTCTTACAGCGACACCGACCTGGCGTGGTGGGCCGACCGGATCAGGGAATGGCAGGCGTCCGGCCGGGACGTCTATGCCTACTTCAACAACGACGGGGACGCCAACGCGGTCCGCAACGCGCGGACCCTGCAAGGCCTGCTCGCCGGGTAACGACCCGGGCCCGGCCAGCGCAGGGTGTCAGCGCAGGGTGTCAGCGCAGGGTGTCGGCG
>OCZT010003418.1_pt1 | contig 16222 bp, 10 predicted proteins | sample 1539031 | NCBI WGS metagenome assembly OCZT01 (sample SAMEA3539308, study PRJEB22396) | soil metagenome | biome: tundra; feature: field; material: soil | place: USA | collected 2010-05 | depth 0.15 m | reverse complement strand
TGATAATCCTTTGAATCTGTTTCATCTTGTATTCCTCCATATTTGTTGATGGTATTGCAGACAACACTAATGGTTTTATCCATGTTTTTGGTTAAGTTCCTGGTAGTAAACAATTTCACGAAGTGTTTAAACTCACTCAAATTTAGTGAATGTATTTCTTTAAACTAATTTCTCTTCAAGCAGCCCTTTCCAAATTACAAATCCCTTTTTATCGTCTGAATAATCATGTTGTATCCGACTAAAGTTTTCTGGATTGTTTTCAAGATAATATTGCCTTCCTTTATTTTTGATTATTGTGAGGTGGTTGTCAATAATCTTTAAATTGCTTTTCAGTTCCTGTTTGTCTTTATTAAAATGCCAAATATATGTCGCTTCTTCTGTATCTAAAGTCTCAAGAACAATATGATATTGTTCTTTTCCCGTTAAAAGAAAAACGAATGAAAACGGATTAAGGACAAACCTAATCTTTAATATTTCTCTATTATGATTTTTTGCCAAGTATCTAAGTTGTTTATCGTGTTTTGAATTTTTGAATTTTAAAACATCATCAAGTAAATCTTCCCCTTTTTTATAAACTAAATTTTGATTTGATTCATTATTTTGAATTTCGTTGATATCTAAAAGATTTGCTTTTGAATCAACAGATTGCAACTTCCCTAAAATGTTTTTGGTGACAAAACGAAACTTTACACTTTCTACAACTTCACTATTTATTTTTATTATGTCTTTTGAAATTGCAAGTTGAGAAACAAGTTTGCCGTTTTCAAACTCCACATGAATATCAATTTTAACATTCTTTGATTTGAGAACTTTTGAGAAATACGGTTTTAAGACTTCAAATTCAGGGCGAATTTCCACATTTTCAATTTCAAAATCTAATTGAAGATTTAAATCATTAATTTTATAATCGAATAATACAATTCCATATCCAAATTTAAGTTCTTCTATCGGAATACTAATTTTCTTTTCTAAAGTATAAATATTAACTGAGGCAATTTTTTCATCTATGGGTTCATCGAATAAAGTTGCATGTTTTTCAATTTTTCGATAATAAGTATTTCTTTTAAGAAATAATTTGTTTAGATAATCAATTTTTATATCGCGATAATCATAAATTATCGGTGTAATTTCTGATCGTTGCACCCTTCCAATATATTGAATTAATTTTCCTTCAAAGGAAAACGGATATACAAGAAATAGGCATTGAGCATTTTGCAAATCAGTTCCTTCTCCAAAATATTGTCCTGTTGTAATTAAAAGTTGATAATTTCCATCTTTAAGAATTTTCCATTTTAGTTTTCTATTATTTTCAGAGTCATCACCACATAGAGAAATTGTTTCAAAAGCCTGTTTGAGGTATTGATTGAGCGTTTCAATATGCTCTTTTCTTTCTGTAATAATCACAACTCTTTTACCTTCTTTCAATTCCTTTTTCACATCCTCTATTATTAATTTATTTCTTGCTGAATCATGCACCAATATTTTTGATAATGTTTCAAATTCATCTGTTTTAGAATTAAAAGGAATATCAAGCTCTGTATTTCGGATAATTACTTTTACCGTTTGCAGGTTGCCCATTTCAGAAGGTTTTAATTCATAAATTATTTCTCCTAAATGTATGAAAATTAATTTCCCATCATTGTATTTTCGAAATGGTGTTGCTGTTAATCCATATAGATAAAATGTAGGTAATTTTGAAATCGTATTCCTGAATGTTTCTGCGGGAACATGATGACATTCATCAATTAATATTGTTCCAAATGAATTTTGTATATCATTTGAATCAGTTTTCTCAAGTTCTTTAGAAAGACTTTGAAACGTAGCAACGGTAACTTGTTTTCCAATTTTAGTTTTACCTTGACCAATTTTACCGATTTCATTTTTGGGAATACCTAAAAATGCTTCAATTCTTTCAATCCATTGTTCAACAATTTGCTTTCGATGTGTAACAATTAATGAAGGTTGCTTTTTATCAGAAATAATTTTTAGTCCTATGATTGTTTTACCCGAACCAGGCGGAGCAACGATAACTCCCAAATCCTTTTTTGAAACTGTTGCAATTGTTGTGTTCTGATATTCCCTTAGCTGTGCATTAAATGAAAATAATACTTCCTTCAACTTTTTCCTTTCATCTATAAAATCATATTCGATTTTATTCTCTCTGCAAAATCTGATTAATCGTCCAATAAATCCTCTTGGAATTATTACTTCGTTTTCAGTTTCATCAACAAATTTAAAATAGCGTTCCGTTCCCCATGTATTCCTTCCAATTTTCTTCTTTATAAGGAATTCCGAATTCGTAAAATTTAATTCCTCTTTCAAAAAATTAATTAATTGGTTTGGCATTGCTGAACGATTAATATGGACAACATTATCAAGAGTAATTAATAATTTGTTATTTTCAATTTTAAGTGGTTTGTTTAATGAATGGATTTGGTCTCGTGTGTCAAATAAAGATTCAAACAATATATCAAGTGTATTCAAAGACACTCTATTAATCTTATTTATATATTCCCATTGATCATTAAATGGCTGTTGAGTTTCAGGGTTTATAAAACAACTATTTCCTTGTTCCAAAGTTGGTTTATAAAAAGGCAAAGCGATAAGGTTTCCAAAACCTTTTCCTGAAAGAAAATCTTGATTTGGAAACAATCTGTCAAAACTTGAACTTTTATCAAACACGGAAAATATACCAGTTTGTTCTAAAATCTTAATAAATATTTTCCTGCTTCTGAATGCAGGATATGGCTTTTCAAAGAATATCCAAACATGCCCACCTTGACCGGAACGTGATCGTTCCAAGTAGGCTAGAATATTTTTTTCTTTACAGGCATTTATAACTGCTTTACATTCATCAATCCACTTTTCCTTATCAAAATCTGCAACAATAAACCATGAGGTATTATCCTTTAATAAAGGATATAGACCAATCAATTGTTGACCTTCTAAATGCTTTTCAATTTGTTCATCAGTAAGTGGCAAATAATCTTTATTCGCATAGTTTTGAAAATTGCCACCCTTCATTTTGTGTATTTTGTAAGAGTATGGATCATATTGGTAAGCAGGCATATAGCCACTTTTATTCCCTTTCTCCCACCTTACAGCAAATACATCTTCCCTTCCTTTGAATAGAGATTTGAAAATTTGTATTTGTTTAGATTGATTAACCATTCTTTACGTTTGAGTTTTCTAAAGATTGTTTTTTCTGATCGAATTCAAAAAGTTAACTTGAGATTTGGAATTTTCAATTAAAATTCTTTTAATGTGACATTCCCATATAACAATTACTTTCCATCCAAGTTTCCTTAGCTTTCTTGAATTCTGTTTATCTCTTAAAATATTTTTTTGAAATTTATCATTCCAATATATTGCATTGGTTCTTGGAATTTTTCCTTCTTGACATTTTTTATGATAATGCCAAAAACAACCATGAACAAATATTACTGTTTTATATTTTGGTAATACAATATCGGGTTTGCCTGGCAAATCTTTCTTATGAATCCTAAACCTATATCCTGATTTATGTAACAGTGAGCGAATAAGCCTTTCCGGTTTAGTATTTTTTGACCGGATTTTTGACATTACCTCACTTCTTTTTTGTTTATTCCATATATCCATTACCTAACTGGCGGTAATTTTCCAATGTTCTTTTTATCTCTTTTGCAATTAAATCAGCCTTTGCAGTTGGGACTCCATTACTGATAATTTTAAATTTATTAGTAAGTGTACTTTCAGAAGGCAAAATATATGAATCTGGAACACTTTGAAGTCTTAATGCTTCTCTTACTGTCAATCTCCTTTTTTCTGTTGGATGAAGATGAACTTCGTTATTACCATAAGCAACAGTTGGACTGTATCTATATCTATGGAGTCTTTTAAATGATTTTTTTGTTGTATCTCCTTCGGCAATTTGGGAAAACTTTTTTGAATAAGGTTCAAAACTTTCTTTTTGATTTGGTGAATCATTTGTCAATCCTTCAAAAGCGTGTTCTACTGTGAGTTTCAAATATTTATTAGGTATTTTACTAATGTCATTATTTATGATCCCAGAACCAAATTTCCATTGAGAAGGCCAATCAATAGATTTAGGGTTGATAAACTTCTTCTTTGGCCACTTGAAAACTAAATCATCACTGTAATTATTCTCGTCAACTAACTTATATCCGTTTTTAATCATTGTTCTTACAATGCTTTTTTTGAAACCTACAAGTGCAATTCGGGGGCGGTCTTGAGGAACTCCATAATCAAGCGAGTTTAATATCTCATACCAAATTTTGTAACCGGCTTTTTCTAATTTGGATACAAAATCAAAAAACGCAAGTTGATGATTTTTTGTGTTTAATAAACCAGAAACATTTTCAAAGAAAATGAATGATGGTTGTGTTTGTCTGACAATTGATACGTAACTGAAAATGAGTTTACCCCTTTCACCACTTTTGCCTTGATTTGAACCACCAATAGAATAATCCTGACAAGGTGGTCCACCTATAATTCCAGTTATTTTATAAAAGCTATTGGCAATTTTTCTTTGCTCATAAGGAATTGAGGCATTGATTGGTTTTTCAATTTCTTTATGAATGATTCCATATTTTGAAAGAGCTGATTTATTCTTATCAATGTAGTTTTTTACACCATAATTGTAAGCATAAATAAAAGGTTGTTCAATCTCAACAGCTAGTTCTGTTTGAAAGCCATTATTAATAAAGCCTAAATCTAAAAGACCACCTCCTGAAAATAGAGAAAGAATGCTATTCATTTTATTCTTTTATTTCTGGTATTATAATTTCAAAATTAAGATTGTAAATACGTTCGATCTGATCCTTATGTTTGGCACTTAATGTATCCCAATCTGTGCTAACTCTGAGTGTTTCATAATCTAATTTAATAAGACCAACTGCATAATGTTCGACATTATTAAGTCGTTTACCAATCATTTTAATAGAAGTAGCTTTTGTCGGATTAAATTTCTTAACATGAAATGCTAAATGCAATAAATTTTTCTCAATAGGTTGTTTATATGCATCTCTTATCAACCATCTAATATCAGCGTCTTCAATTGTAAAATTATATTCTTTTAATTGAAGCAGAAGCGTTTTCACTAAGGATAAAGCAAAATAATTGTTTGGGTTCATAGCTTTATATTCTTCAGAAGTAGAACAATTACATACATCTTGAAGTGTTGTTAAAAACCCTCTAGTATTCTTAATATTTTCATCAAAATTTTCTTTAAGGAGTGAAAGTAAAATATCATTATAATGATCAACATTTACGCAAGTTGTAATAAATAAAACGAATTGATTTATTTCGGAATTTTTCTGTTTTGATAAAATTGTTTCAATTGCATTTATATGTGGAGACAGCTCTACATTTAAATTTTTCCTATGTAAAGTATCAACATAATCTAAGTTAATAACATCAAATGGAAACTTTTCAATTAGTTGTGCCTTTTTTTTGGTTTTGGTTGACTCATCCAATAATTCATTAATATCTCCATGTAATAGAAGATCAAGGCGATAATTAACTTGGGCATTTGATTCTGCTTCAGACTCGGCATCAATTCCAACTCCTACTACATTAGTGAAAACACCATCATTAACCTCAATCAATCCCTTGTGAAAAAAATATTTAACATCCATCAATGGTGGAGAATACAGTGTTAAATATGTAATTGGATTCTTTTTTAGCTTTCTTATAAAAGGTTCCCAAAATGTCACTCTTATTTCATGCTTAAGAGGGCATTTAATCATTAAATCATCAACTGGCTTCATCCTTGTTAGCTGCTTTTTTTAAATTTTCGAGTTGATCAAGGGTTGTGTTATAATCATCATCAGTTATTAACCCATTAATAATAAGTGTTGCAGCAAATAATAATTTCTCTCGATTAGTTGTATTTAGATTATTATCCTTGTGATCCGAGTTAATGATCATTATATCCTTTTGTATAATTATTCTTTTTTTCTCCTTTGAACCAAGATTCTTAAATTCTACTTTTTTGATTGTTTCACTTTTTCTAATTAACAACTCTATTACTTCAATAATTAATTCCTTATTCTTTGTTCGAGTTGGGGATTCTTTTCCTTGGTTAAAGTTTTTTATAAAATCGAAAACCTCTTCAAATAATTTTTTATGAAACCATTTTTTTAAAGAAACATAATCATCTGCGGTTTGATTAAAGCTATCCCTATCTACATTCATCGAATCTTCTAATCCCGTAGCAAATATTTCTCCAGTAAGACTTGCAAATTTAGTTCCTTCAAAAAAAGGATACTTCATATAGGTAAAGTCGTATAGTCCAATAGAAACACCATCATTTCTAATGATTACACCTTGCATTTTCTTTGGACGAATCATGGTTGCTGGTTGAAAAACCAAAAAGGCATTGATTTTTTTGCCCTTCTCAAATTCCTCATCTACCCATTTAAATATTATTGGTTTAAATCCTTTTTTTTCTTGCCAGAAATACTCATCATAAGGTTTTTTTGCTATAAATCCATCAATATTTAATTCGAATTCAAAACCATTTGCAAGTAAACTAAATTCTTCGAGTTCGCCCCCCTTTAAAAAAATAGCGTTTTGTGGAAAAGGTAAGGGTGCATAAACTGATAATTCCCATAAAAGTTCTTCATAAGAGTAATCAATAACTAATATTTTACCCTTGCCTTGTCTTTTTTCCTCATTCTCCCTTATTAAGGAAATTATGCTTTCAAAGTTTGATGAATACGGTTTTTGATCATCAGCCTTTGGAAATATTATACTTGTATCCTCACCCAATATAGTTCTTTTAACATCAGGTCGTATTTCAATTAATTCAATTTTTGTGAATGAATCTTTATTTGCAGAAGAATCAAATTCTACAATCTCGACATTACAAGTTCCAATTTGAAACTTTTTTTGATTATTAGTGTTTTGATTTGTCCTGCTTGGAATATCTTCAAATTGTTCAAAGTCTAATATCGCCTTAAATCCCATATTTGTACCCGATATTTTACTCATGATTGTCGCTTTGGAAGTAAGTTGTCCAATTGCGAGAAATCCAATACCATAATGTCCAATTATTTTTCTTTTGGTTTTCTTGCTTGAATTCACGACAGAAACTTCATGTCCAACCTCTTTTCCACTCAAGCCAATTTGAGCAATTATTTTTTTAAAATGTTCAAAAGTCATCCCATTACCATTATCAGTAATGATCATTTTATTAAGAGCTGGATAATTTGTATTAATTGTTACTTTTTTTGCGCCTGCGTCATAAGAATTACTAACCAATTCTTTAAGAGCACCAGCAGGAGACCTGTATATTCCTCTACTAATATGTCGCAGAATTTTGGAGCTAACATTAATAGGTATTTTGTGTTTATTAGATTTGCTCATGTATTAGCCCTTTATTTTTTCATTCGCCAAAATTACATTATTTAACCGACAATAACATTGTAATAGGTAAAGTTTGTAAACAATCACTGTTTATAAATCCTCTCCCTATGCCAAGCAAAGTTATCCATCAAAGGATAATACTTCTCATAAGAGGGCAAAGAAATTTCCTTGCCTTCAAATTGTTTCAAGCCATAATTGCTGTTGTTTTCATTAAAGACTTTGGAGATCCTAACCTTATAATTGGTATCTATTGTTATCAAGCCCCTGTCAAAAGCCCTGTGTAAATTCAGGCTTGCGGCAATTCCATTGGTAATGGTGTCGTTATAGCTTTCGCTGAACGGCACAATATGGCAGGCATCAATCATGGTTGCATTGGTGATGGCATCAATTTTCATATCGGATATGCAACAGGTATAGTTGTAAATTTTAGGTACTTCTCTTTTAAACAAGCTGCCACGGATGTATATTTCTTCTTCGTTTTGCTCTTGCATCAGTTTCTTAATCTCATTTCTATAGGTTCCGGCATCTTCTTCTAAAATCTTCTTTTCTATGGTGTTAAAGAGATTTTGTTGCCCTTTGCTGGTATTACTGAAATTGCCTTTGGTACCAGGGAAATACTCATCTAATAGAAATTGTTGTAAAATGGCATTTCTTTTATCGTCTTTCATTAAACCATACAAGTCCTCATTTAAAACAACAAATTGCACGGCTCCGTTAATTTCGGCAAAGCTGGACATGGATTCCTTAATAAGCAATAATGCTTCATAACCGGGTTTAGGGATAAGATGCCAGAATTTTTCGCCTTTTAAATGAAAGAAGGGTAAAGCAAAATTGCATACATGGTCGGTAGCAACAAGATTTGCCCAATTGGATTTGAATAGAAACACTAGTTCGGGGGTAATATAAATCTGGTTGTTTACAATAACCTTGTTTTGAAAGCTTTGCAAAACACTTAACAGCATCACAGGTTTATGGGGCGCAGGACCGTATTTGGTGGTTCCTCGCTTTAGTTTCTTAAAACTCCTTATATAATGTGTTAGAGATTTTTTCAAAAGGAAATACGATTAATAAGTTAATTTCATCCGGCAAAGATAGGATTTTATAATTAACAAAAATTTAAAAGGCAAAAGGGTTCCGTTCGAACGGAAGCAGATGTATGGAATAGAAATGGGATTCGGAATTAGAAGTGTAAATGTATAAATCCGCACATTTTATGTATAAATCGGTAAATATTAAGGATAAACTGGTGAATTTGTTTGAAATTTTTGCATTGAAAAACAAAGTGTAATTATTTACTTATTATTGGATATTGTCCTCTTACAAAGGAACATTGTGCTCTTACAAGGGAACATTGTGGTCTCACAAAGGAACATTGTGGTCTTACAAAGGAACATTGTGGTCTTACAAAGGAACATTGTGGTTTTACAAGGGAACATTATGGTCTCACAAAGGAACATTGTGGTCTCACAAGGGAACATTGTGGTCTCACAAGGGAACATTGTGGTCTCACAAGGGAACATTGTGGTCTTACAAAGGAACATTGTGGTCTTACAAGGGAACATTGTAGTCTTACAAAGGAACATTGTGGTCTTACAATGTCCCTTTTCAGCGGGTAAATCTTTTCACGAACTTTACAAAGATTAACTACTTGTTAATCAATACTATAGTGGGTATAAAAGAGGTTGTTTGGCAATTGCAAACGACTGTTTTTTGCGGGAACTTTTCAGGAAATGAGGAAAAAAACAGGGTATTTTGAGGTAAAATCTAAATTTAAAACAGGTTACTTATTTAAAAACAAAATTGAACAACCTTTTAAAAGTAGTTATTCAATCTCTACTTCCTTTTTCTTATAGGAAACAATCATGCCTTTTGTCAGTTTGTTTCGTTTACGCAATTCTGTTTTTCCGTTTACTTTTACCAGACCTTGTTCAATAATTGAATTTGCTTCAGCTCCATTTTCGCACCAGTTCAGTATTTTGAGCAATTGATTCAGATGAATAATTTCTCCTTTTATTTTGAATTTTTCCATGCTGTTGCAAAAATACGTTTATTTAATCATTTCACATATAATTTTGCGGAAGCTGTTGATTTATAATAAAATAGAGCCACAGATTCACAGATTAATTATAAAAGAAGAAATTAACACAGATTAAATCTGTGAAAATATATTAAATATGGGAATAAATTTTTAATCTGTAAATCTGTGGCTGTTTTTCAACAAAATTCTAGTAGAACCTATTTAGTAATAAGAGCATTCGAATTTACTGCATCTACAATCAATCCGACAATTTCAATTTTATTGGAAGAGTGTATTATTGTATTGCAAGTAACCACCTTTTCAGCACCGGCATTCATCAAATCAGCATAAGCATTCCCGGAAAAGATTCCATGAACTCCTATACATACAGGTTTTTGCATCCCTGCCTTATTTAAATGACCAATTGTTGCAATCATAGTTCGGGCAGTTGAAATTATATCATCAACCAACACGGGAGTATGATTGATATACTTTTCAACATCGGGTACAACAACCTCAACATCAGCATCTCCTCTTCGTATCTTATCCAGAATAATATAAGGGGCATCCGCATCATGAGCAACAACTGAAACCCATTGTTCACTTTCGCTATCAGGACCTATAAGCACGGGGTTTTTAATATATGAATTTATCCATTTCGAAATATGATTAGCTGCATGAAGAACAGTTGTTGGAATTGTATAAATCTCCGACAAAGTGCTTCGGCGATGCAAATGAGGGTCAATGGTTATCAATGAATCGGCAAAGGAGGAAATGAGTTTTGCAAAATAAGTGGACGTTATTCCTTCGCCAGGCAGAAACCGTGTATCCTGTCGCATATAGGCAAGATAGGGCGCAATTAAACAGGTAGATTCCGCTCCCAGATCTTTAGCTGTTTGCGATAAAAAATATAATTGCAGTAATTTCATATCAGGATGATTCAACGTGCAAACCATGATGACTTGCTTATCTTTTACATCAGATTCTATTTTGATATAGGTCTCCTCATCAGGAAAATGATGGAAGATTACCTTGCCCATTTCGCCATTACATTTTATTGCCAATGATTCGGCAAGTTCTTCATTTCCGGGCAATGCAAAGAATATCTTTTTCATGTTAAACGATTTTTATGAAATGATTTATAGATTTTAAATACTCCAAGGAATAATTCATCTCTCCTTCAGTTTCAGAATAAATAGTGAACAATGTTTGTCCGATTTCTATTTTTGTTCCGATAGGTGCATTGAAATAAATTCCTGCCGATGGAGAATGCGGGGCACCAGCAAGTTTGGCAATCTTGGCGAGCTTCCTGTTGTCAACAGAAATAACGGTTCCTGCAATATCCGATATTATCTCTCTTTTATACTTCGCAAATTTGGGTTCTTTAAATCCACCCTGCGCAAGGCAAATACTTTGGAACTTCTGATATGCACTTCCATTTTCCAGAATCCTCCTTGCTTCGGCAACTCCTTTTCCTTTTTCAATCTTATTCGAAAGTTCAAATAAAGCACCTGCAATTGTCAAAGACCTTTCCTTCAAATCCTGAGGTGCATTGCTTTCATTTCTCAAAACAGACAGAATATCCATTGCTTCCAATGCAGGACCAATTCCCCTTCCAACAGGCTGAGAACCATCAGTAATCAAAACTTCAATATTCAACTTAATCGCCTCTCCAACGGCTTTAAAATAATACTGCAACTTCAGCGCTTCCTCATGTGTTCGTACTTTTGCAGTATCTCCGAAAGGAATTTCAATGACCACATGAGTCGAGCCTGCAGCAGTTTTTTTCGACAACACCGAAGCAATCATCTGTCCTGCACTGTCAACATCCAAAGCTCGTTCTACGGAAATTAGAATATCATCGGCAGGACTCAGATTTACTGAACCGCCCCAAGTACAGCATCCGCCTTCTTTAAAAATAACTTTTTTAATTCTATCAATAGAAAGATTCACGGTCGTCATCGTTTCCATGGTGTCTGCAGTCCCTGCCGGAGAGGTGATAGCACGCGAAGAAGTTTTCGGAATGGTCAATCCCGCAGCAGCAATAATTGCAACAATAATAGGGGTGGTTCTGTTTCCGGGCAAGCCTCCGACGCAATGCTTGTCGAGAATAAGTTTTTCTTTCCAGCTTATTCTCGAACCCGAATCAATCATTGCCTTTGTGAGCCATGTAATTTCATCCAGATCCATATTATCTCCTGCACATCCGGCAATAAATGCAGCGAGTTCGATATCAGAATAATACCCTTTCGTTATATCGCGGATAATATTTTGATAAGCAGCCTCATCAATTTTCTTATGATACATTTTTGCCCGAACGCCGCTCAATGATTCAATCGGTTTAAGATGTGACACTGTAATCATGTCACCCTCTTTCACGTGCAGTCGCTTCATTGCCATATCAGAAAGTGCAACTTCACTATCCTGCAACAAATCAGAATGAACTACATCAAGAGTCGCAATAATATTAATCTCGTTATGATGAACCATCAAACGGGTAAGCGCAGTAAATCCTTCCGAGCGGCATATATGACAATCACTCCTCATGAAAATAATATGCTCCCGATAAGTATCTATACCAAGGGATTTTACTTTTAATGTATTTGTTTGATAATTCATCCTGAAATTAACACCAATAGATTCTTTTATCCTGATTATTTCATTACTATATGCAAATTTCAGGTATTAAAACCTGATGAAGAGTGATTGAAATCAGAATAAAGTATGATATAAATCAGCTTTTCATTTTCAGTTGTCATTAAAATAATAAATTCCATTCCTGATTTTGAATAGCTTATCTTTGCATGCTTCAAAGAAAATTATCCCTTTGATTCAAATGAAAAATGAAAGAATCGAAGGAAAATAAAAAGGCGGATTCTAAATCTGCCACTAAAAAATCAGTGAATAAAAATATTCCTGTAAAGAAAACGGACCTTGAAAAGAAAGATTTGAAGGGACCAGTTAAAACAACTCAAAGCACTTGGTATAAAGCCTTTTCGATGAAAGGAAAAGTTATGAAGGGAAAATTGGAAACAGAAGATACATTTTTTAAACATTCAATAAAAATTTATAACGATACAGGAGGTTTGATTGAGCAGCAATATTTTCATGAATCCGGAGGATCTCAAGTACATCTTTTTAATGGTGAAGGCACTTCCATTGGAAGTAAATCTATTAATAAAGATGGAACTATTGAAAGTTATACAAAATCGGAATTTAATCCAGATGGAAAAGTAAATTTACAGAGCAATATTCATCCAAATGATAACAGTAAAGACTCGAAGAGTATTTGGAAATATGATGAAAAAGGAAATGCTATTGAGATGCGTTTTTATTATCAGCCAATAGATCAGATATATTCTCATTATTTCCAGAAATTTGATGAACGGGGTTTTAGGACAGAAGTAAAAGTAATAGATCGTCAAGGACTTATAAGTACATGGGTTTCATATTTAATGGATGATAAGGGGAATTCTATTCAAGATACTACATATAAACCTGATGGAAGCATAGATAATATAAAAAAACATTCATACCGTTATGATGATAATGGTAAGATGATTGGGTTTGATGATTATCCTGATTTTGTTCCCGACGGATTTGGCGAAACTTATGAATATGAATATGATCATAATGGGAGTTGGATTAAGAAAATAATCTTTTTCGAAAATATTGCCATTAATATTGTTCTTCGTGCAATCACTTATTACGGTGAAGCATCTGACATCGAAATAAAAAATAATAAACAAGAAATAAAAACTGCTGAGCATAAAATAATAATTCCATCTGAAATTGATATTGAACCTAAGTCATCCATAAATAAGCCTTATAATACTTTTCATAAATTGCCAACAGAAGAAACCAAATGGCTCGCCGAAGGCAGTCTTACTCCTGATGTTTTTAATGCCATGAGATATTATGTTTTGAAGCATAATGACATGCCTTCGGAAATTACTTTTAGCGGAAAAAGTTTTGAGGCGGTGACATTGATGAAGTTATTGCAGGAGAATATGGGTGCAGAAATTATTCATACATACAGCAATAAAACGGAGGGCAAAGACCCTGTGTTGATGCGCTATACGCTTAGTTTTCCGGGCAATGATTATCTTTTGCAGGCTTCTCAGGTAACACAGGAAGAATCGAATAAATATGTTGTTCCTCAATTTATGGACGGACAGGAAGGATATGTTTATACGAGTCCGGTTATTTTGTTTCAACCATCGCTTGAAAGTGGAAATCAGGATGATGCTTTTGAAGAAAAATTTAAAGATTTTTTAGAGGTCTGTACATTAGAAAAAACTCCAGGGAAGCCTGTAATCTATATGGTTCAGGTAGCTGGTCCGAATTTTAGTTTAAAGGTTCATTCGGTAGATGATAAATTCGAGATTAAAGACCTGGACCTAAATTATGGAAATGGTTTCGAGAAATTTCATAACAGTTTGATGGAACGTTTTCATAAAGAAAGTAAAGGATTGGTATTGTTTCATGGGCAGCCAGGAACAGGCAAAACATATTATATCCGACACCTGCTTCGTACCATGGCTGCAAAAAAGAAAATAGTTATCTACATGCCTCCTAATATGGTGGATTATCTAGTAGAACCAAGTTTTATGGCATTTATTTCGGCTACTGTCGAAAATTATTCCAAGCAAGGAAATTTTTGTGTTTTATTGATTGAAGATGCCGAACCATTATTGGCGCAACGACATTCTGAGACCCGAATTCAAGGCATTACCAACCTCTTGAATATGACAGATGGTTTGCTGAATGACATGCTCAATCTTCAGATTATCTGCACATTTAATGTGAATGTTGAAAAGCTTGATAAGGCATTACTACGACCCGGCAGATTGATAGCAAGAAAGGAATTTACTGCGCTTCCCGAATTTGAAGCAAACCTCTTAGGTCAGCGATTAGGCGTTAAACATATTTTTACAAAACCTGCCACTCTCTCCGAAATTTATGCCCGGAGAAAAGATAAGGATACACTTATTCATGAAGTTGAATAATAGGAGATACAAATAATGGGAAAGAAAACACTCATGAATTTACCTGATAAGGACAAGGTAACCGATCTTGAAAAGGAGGACCTTAAAGGACCGGTTCAAAAGTTCAAACTAACCACTTATAGTGTATCAAAGATAAAAGGAGTTGTTATTCAGGGTGAATTAGATAGTGAAGTATTTTTTCAGGGGAATAAGATTGTAACTTATGGCTTAAATGGAAAAAGGCTTGAAGAACGACATTTTGATTTAAAAGGGGGAATTACAATTCAAACGTTTAACGAAAAGGGTTTAGATATAGAATATAAAAGTTTCATGCCTGATGGTTCACCGCAATCTTATATAATAAAAGAATATAACGACTTGGAAAATTTAATAACGATGACCAATTATTTTTATCCCAATCAAAGTTATAATTCCAGAAGTATATGGAAAAACAATGAAATGGGAAAACCCGTTGAGTTTATACAATACAGCCCTTTTGATACATTAAAATCAATATCTCATTTTAAATATGATGAAAACGGGTTTAATATTGAACAAAAAGGAAAGAATGCTGATGGAAGTTTAATAAATTGGATTAAACATGAAATAAATGATCATGGACATTCAATAAAAGACACTCATCTTAATGCTGATGGTAGTATTTTGAAAGTTGATAATCATAATTGGGAATATGATAGCGAAGGAAAGATGATTAGCTCTAATCATGGTTTTTTTGGTGGTGAAGAACATGTAGATGAATTCGAAAATGAGCATGATACCCATGAAAACTGGATTAAGAAAACCTATTCAGATAAAGGTAAACCTATATGTATTCAGTATCGTGAAATAAATTATTTTGGTGATGAGCCAACTATTATTGATTCAATTGTAATGGATAAAAAAGAAGAAACTAAGGTAACGGAAACGTTGAATGAACTGGTAATTCCAACAGTAATAGAAGAAACCATAACCGGAGAACTAAATGGTAAACAACTCATGTGGCTTGCTGAAGGCAGTCCGACATTTGATGAATTCTCCGCATTAAGATATTATGTTTTGATGAACAATTCCTATCCATCAGTAACTTTTCATTCTGCAGGAAACATAGAAGTAGTGTCGTTACTTGAAGAACTCAAAAATGAAATGGATGCAGAAGTCGTTCATATTGCTTATGATAAGGAAAGTGGTTATGACAGGATGACAGATTATACAGTCAGCTTTCCTGATAATGAGGGTTATATTCTACAGGTTTCTGATATTAATGAGGAAGATGCCGACACCTATCGTGTCCCTTATCACATAGAGACGGATGATTATGGCAATGTCTATACCGGCAGTGTGCATCTTCTGCATCCAAATGATGCCTCAGGAGAAAGGGATGAGGATTTTGAATCTGAAATAGAAAACATGATAGAAAATTGTTCATTGGAATATATACCTCAAAAACCTTATATTTATATGATTCAGGCATCAGGACCACAATGGTATATAAAACATTATTCAGTTAACGATTCATTTGAAATTAAAGATCTTGATTTGAATTATGGACCGGGTTTCACTAAGTTTGATCAGGATTTAATGAACCGATTTAAAAGTGAAACAAAAGGTTTGATTTTGTTGCATGGCGTCCCTGGAACAGGCAAAACTTATTATATTCGCCATTTATTGCGCTCTATGCTCAATAATAATAAGGTTGTTATTTACATGCCTCCGAATATGGTTGATCATCTCACCGAACCGGGCTTCATGACTTTTATTTCTCAACAAGTTTCCAGTTTTTCGCAACAAGGGAAATTTTGTGTTTTATTGATTGAAGATGCCGAACCATTATTGGCGCAACGACATTCTG
>OCZT010003417.1_pt1 | contig 16223 bp, 11 predicted proteins | sample 1539031 | NCBI WGS metagenome assembly OCZT01 (sample SAMEA3539308, study PRJEB22396) | soil metagenome | biome: tundra; feature: field; material: soil | place: USA | collected 2010-05 | depth 0.15 m | reverse complement strand
TCGCGCGCCTCGGCGCGGCGCCGGCCGCGCGCCTCCTCGACGCGGCCTCGGGCGCGCTCGCCCTCGCCGCGAGCCTCACCGACTCGCGCCGTAACGTAAAGCTGTCGACGGAAGCGTTCGCGCTGGGACTGTGACACAAGGCGAACGGCCGCCTTCCGCCCTCGGGAAGGCCGTGGCCCTGCTGCTGGCCTTGCTCCCGCCGGCGCGGATGGCGTGGATCGTCTTCACGAACGGCGAGAACAACCTCTCGAACGACTACGTCGCCCGCGTCTCTCTCGTCGCTTCGATGCTCGACGGAACCTGCTCTCTCGGGAGGTTCGTCCGGGAGGCGTGGATCTGGGGCGGTCACTCCACGCTCGCCCTGATTCCGATCTACACCCTCAACGCGCGGTTTTTTGCGTGGGACGCGCGCGTGGAGCTGGCTCTCGGCCTCCTGATCGCCGGGGCGACGCTCGCGCTGATCGCGGCGACACTCCCCGTGCGCACGCGGTGGATCCTCCTTCCGCTCCTCTCTCTCCTCCTCTTCTCGACGACGAAGGTCTCGAGCTTCACCTTCGGCGAGTCGACGCTCCAGATGGGGCTCGCCCAGCTCGGCGTCGCGATGGGCGCGTTCGGCTTCGCGAGAAGGAGCGATCGCCCGGTCGTTCTCGCGGCGTGGGTGGCCGCTGGCGGCATCCTCGCCTCGTGGTCGTGGGGCGGCGGGATCATGGCGTGGCCCGTCTTCTTCGCGGCCCTCGTTGTCGGGCGCGTGCGCGAAGTCGCCGCGTGGGCCGTTCTCGCGTGTGGCGCGGCGGCCGGCCTCGCCCAGTACGCGTGGCTTCTGCCGCAAGGAATGTCGGGCGTCGCCGCCGGCCCCGTTTCCTGGAGGACGAAAGGCAGGCTCTTCCTCGACCTTCTCGGCCGTCCTCTCGTGAACGGGATCGCCCACGCCGACCCCAACCGGTGGTCGCAGGCGATTGGCGCCGGCGGATTACTCGCGCTCGCCGCAATGCTGATCCTCTTCCGGACGAGGCTCCGCGCGCAGCCCGCCCCTCTTCTCCTGGTTGCGTGGGGGCTGCTGGTGGCGCTCCAGATCGCCCTGGTCCGCACGGCGGTCGCGGCCTGGTACGCGTCGCCGATGGCCCTCTTCTGGGTGGGCCTGCTCATGCTTCTCGCCGCCGCGCCCGCTTCCTTCCGCGCGGGAGGGATCCTCGTCGTCGCTCTCCTGACGCTGGCCGTGCAGCGCACATGGGAGGACAAGTCCTATTACCTTCCGTCGCGAGCGCCCGTTTCCGCCTCCTGCCTGAGGGAGTGGCGGACGGCGCCGCCCGAGTGCCATGCCCGTGCCTTTCAATGGGGGGAAGAGGGGCATTCGGGTGAGCTCGCTCGCCTTGGCGAACCGCTGGAGCGGCACAGGCTTTCCGTTTTCGGACCGCGCCGCACGTACCTCCTCCAGGGGGACGTCCCTCTCGGGCGCGTCCAGCTCGAACCCGAGTCCGCGCCGCCATTTTTCTCGGACGACGGCAGGACCCGGCGCGACGTCGCCGACTTCCGCCGGCTCGACCTCGTCCTCGCCCCCGGCGCCGCCGTGACGTGGCGCGTAGACCTTCCTCCCGGCGCGCGCCGTGGCACGTTTTCGACGGTCATCCGGGCGGCCCCGGGTGACCCGATGCTCGGGCGAGGCGCGCGCGTCTCGGTTACGGCGGAAGGCTCGTCGGTCTTCCTCGAAGAACGCGCGTTCCTTCCTCGCGAAACGGCGCGGCCCCTGTCGATCGACCTCTTGGCGCTGGCCGGAAAAAGAATCACGTTGCGCCTTGCCGCCGAAGAGACGCACGAGGGCGGGACCCCGCTCGTCTTCCAGGCGCCGAAGATCGAACTGGCGCTGAAAAGGACGATGTGACGGCCACAGGGAACCGCGCCTCTACGATTGCGATTCTGGCGCTCGCCGCGGTCCTGAGGCTGCCGCTCGTCTTTTCCGGTCTCCCGTACATCTCGTACGTCGACGAGGGTGGCGTCCTCCATCCGGCGACGCGTCTCGTGCGTTCCGGCGGGTGGGATCCCGGGTGGTACCAGTACCCGTCTTTGTCCATGTACCTGACGGCCGCAGTCCTGCACGCGTCGCGACCCGTCTACCGTCTCGTTCACGGACGGCCGCTGGCTGCGGACCTTCCGCCCGAGGGAGACCTCTACGACCTCATCGCTCCGCCCGCGGTCATTCTCGCGGGGCGCGGCGTCGTCGCCGCAGCGAGTCTCGTTACGGTTCTCCTCGGCATGGCGCTCGCGCGCCGGCTCGCCGGTCGTTCGGCGGCCATCGCAGCCGGGCTGCTTCTCGCCATGACCCCGGCCCTCGTGCAGCGAGCGTGCATCGTGATCACCGATACTCTGTCGGCCGCATTCGTTGCGGGCGTGCTCCTCGCCGCCGAGGATCTGCGTTCCATCCTCCAAAAGGAGGGGCCGTCCTCGATCGCCGCCCGGCGCCACGCGCTCCTCGCGGGCGCTCTGGCGGGTCTTGCCGCCGCCACGAAGTATCCGGCCGGCGCCGTCTTTATCGTGATTCTCGTGGCCGTGTTCGCGCCCGGCGGTCTCTCCTTCGAGCGCGTACGGCTGGCCGGCCTCTCCGCGCTCGCGGCGATTCTCGCGACGCTCACCGCGATGCCCGCGCTCGTCTTCAGGACCCGGCAGGTGGTGGCGGGCCTCGTGGCGCAAGCACACGATTACGCCACCTTCCCGAGCACGCGGGGCCTTTTCCCGCAGGCGCTCGCCCCCGAAGAGGCGGGGTGGCTCCTCACGCTCTTCGGGCTTCTGGGCCTCGCCCTCCTTGCGCTGCGCCGCGAGACCCGCCCGACGGTCGCCTCATGGGTCGCTTTCGGCGGCCTCCTCCTCGCGCCGCTCCTCAGGTACGGGTTTCAGCCATTCCGGAACGCCCTCCCGCTCGTGCCGCCTTTCGTAGTCGCGGCTTCCTGCCTGTTCGGCGACAGGTCACCGCTTGTGCGCTGGCGCGGCGCACGCGCGTTCGCCGCCGCGATTCTCCTCGTCGGCCTGACTCCCGGTCTCCTCGAGGCCTGGCGCATGCGGCGTCACACGGATACACGCGTTCTCCTAGTGGACGAGCTCGCGCGAGACCGATGGGCCGGAAAAGGAGTCCTCGTGGAGCGCGAGCTCGCCATCCTTCCGGCGGAGCTTCGCCGTGCGAGGGCCGCGTTCACGGTCGCCCCGTGGTCCGAGATGAGGCAACTGGCCCGGAGCGGGGAATTCGACGCCGTCGTCTTCGGCGACTTCGACATGAAGTCCGCGCCTGCACCCTGGCTCGCCGGGCTCGAGGATTGGAGGTCGTGGGCAGCCGGCCTCCCGCTGGTTTATGCGGTCGGGAACCAGCAGACGCCCGTGTACGCGGGCATGTGGCGCACGTGGGACGAGAACGTCCGGCTGGCGCTCCTGGTCGGCCCTCGCGGCACGTATCTCCTCCAGCGCACGTATCTTCTCCAGGGCGACGTCCCGCTCGGGCGCGTGCGCCTCGACCCCGCGTCGGCGCCGTCATTCTTCTCGCGGGATGGCAAGAGCCCGGGAAACATCGAGGACTCCCGCCGGCTCGACCTGGTCCTGTCGCCCGGTGCGACCGTGACCTGGCGCGTGGACGTGCCGCCTGGCACGCGCACGGCGCGTTTCCGTACCGTGGTTCGAACCAACCCCGACGAATCCTTCAATACCCGAGGGGCGGCTATCTCTGCTTCGGCCGGCCCTGACGTCCCGACCATCGCGTCACGCGTGTTTCTCCCCCGCGGCGAAAAACGTGAGCTCGCGCTCGATCTCTCCCGTTTTGCGGGACGAACGGTGGAACTCTCTCTCGGCTCAGAGGTAACCCAGGCGCCGGGCGCGCCCCTCCTCTGGGAAGCTCCGCGTATCGAGCTGAACGTCCAGGAGGAGAGTTCGACACCGAAGGAGCCGCGTCCGTGAACATTCTGCGAAAGACGCGTCGACGGATGAAAGCCTAGCCGAAGAACCCGGGCACGATCGTTTCGATCGCGTCGCTCCAGAGCGTCGCGTTCGTCTCGAGCATGCGGTTTCCGTGCACATCGGCCCTCGCGGCCTCCGCGAGCCGCGCCCGAAGCGCCCCGTCGCTCACGATCTCCTCGAGCGCCTCCGCCCACGCCCGGGGCTCGTTCGCGGCGAGGAGCCCCGTCTCGCGATGCCGCACCGTGCCGCGATAGGCGCCTACGTCGCTGAAGACGCCCGGAATGCCGAGCGCTCCGTAGTCGAGATACTTGAGATCCGACTTGCCGCGCGTGAACGCGTCGTCCACGAGCGGCGCGATCGCGACGTCCCAGCGAAGATGCTGCCGCATCCACGGGACGAACTTGGGATACGGGTCCTCGTTTCCCGGATCCCGCATCCGGAACGGCAGGCCCTCGAAGAGCGACGCCATCCTCCGGCCCGTGGCTCCGCCGACGAGCTCCAGACGCACCCTTCCGGCGTAGCGCGCGAGGAGCGCCCGGAGCGGCGCGAGCACCATGCGGACGTCGGCCTCGTGCGTCAGCGTGCCCATGTAGCCGATCGTGACCGCCGACGAGCGTGGCGCGTACGGCTCCGGTGCCGGGCCAAAAAGCCGTTCGTCGAGCGCGTTCGGCACGACGAGGACGCCGCTGCGAAGCCGCGCCACGCGCTCCGCGAGCGCCGGCGTCGAGACGATCATTCCATCGGCCTGCCGCGCGAGAAACGCGACGACCCCGCGAAGCGAGTTTCCCGGGTACGTCTCCCACGGCTCGTCGCGGTGGAGATCGAGCAGGTTGTCGTCGAGCTGGTAGACGACGGGGACGCCCCTCTGCCGGCACCGGGAAAGCACGCGGACGAATCCGTCGAGCTGCCTCTCGTACGGCCAGAGAACGTGCCGCTCGACGACGAGGAGGTCGCAATCGGGGATGGCTTCCGCCGTTCCGTGCGTCAGCTCGATCTTCTCCGCGAGGGCCGGGTGGGAGAGCGGGCACAGGAGGCGGATGTATGTGCAGCTGTAGGGAATCTCCGCCCCATAGAACCCGTGGAGGACGTGGACCCTACGCCTCGCCAAACAGGACCTCGAGGATGCCCGCGGCCGCGCGATCGGGCGTATGGAGGCCGGCGTCGGCGATCGCCTGCGTGGCGAGGCGCCGGAGAAGTGTCCCATCGGTGGCGAGCCGTTCGAGGCACGCGATGCAGGCGCCTTGGGACAACGTGTCGACGGCGAGCGCGTTGATCTCGGCCTCGGCGAACGTTCCCGCTCCGCCCGCCTTCGGGACGACGACCGCGGCTCCCGATGCCATGGCCTCGAGCGAGGCGACGCCGAGCGCCTGATACGTCGAGAGATCCGCGAAGACGTGCACCTGCGACAGGAGCGCCGAGAGCTGCCGGTCGTCGAGGACGCCGGCGAAGCGGTGCGGAAAGTCGAGGCGAAACGCGCGCAACGCGGGATCCGACCGCTCGGATCCGAAGAGGATGATCTCGACTCCGTCGCCGAGCTTCTGCACGAGGGCCCGCATCACGTCGACGGTGAGGCCCGGCTGCCTCCGCGGCGTCGAGGGACGTACCATCGCGGCTATCCTGACGGGGCTCGCGGCGGGTTCCGGCAGCCGGGGGCGGAAGACCTCCGCGTCGAAGCTGGCGGCGACGAGCGCGCAGTCGAGGCCCGTCCGGGCGATGACTTCGTCGGCATTCCACGCGGACTTCGAGAAACGCCTCATACCCGGCACGAGTCCGTACGAGGCGAACGCGCGCTTCCAGTCTTCCGAGCCTTCGGCGTAGAAGAGCGGTTCGTAGTCCTGGATGCAGTAGCCGAGCACCGGCGGCCGTGAGAGTTTCGCGAGCGGCACCATCCACGACACCGAGTAGTGAGCCGTCCCGATCACGGCGTCGAATCCCCGCGCGGCCTCGACGAGATCGGACTCGCGCCCGTAGACGATGGGAACGCCCGGCGCGGGATAGCTCTTCTCGAAAACGGATCGGTGCGCCGCGAGATTGAAGACGCGCGCCTCGACGCCCATCCGCGTCATCGCCCGCGCCTCCGAGAGGACGACGTTCGACCCGCCCCCGCGCTCGAGGATGGGGAGGACGTACAAGACGCGCTTGCCTTCGAAGCGTGCACGCGCACGTTCGCGCAGCCCGACGCGTTCGGGGAGAACCGCGAGGCGCGCGGCGATTCCGGCGACGACACGATTCTTCTTCACCCCGGAATCAGCCGCCGCCGCGCCTCCGTCTACCCACGTGTCGTCCGCGAGAAGCACGCGCTTCCCGCCCGCCCGGAGCACGGCGAGAAGTTCCTGCGGCGACCGCTCCGCGCCCTCGGGCAGCGCGGTGCGCTTCACGAAAACGGCGCAGCCTCCGCCCTCTTCGAGCAGGGGAAAGAGACGAGCCGACTCGGCGGCGAGGAGAGTCGCGGGTTCTGCCTCCAAGTTCGCGTCGGCCAGCGCGCGCGCGGCGCGCTCGAAGGCCGGGCCAGCGTCCGGGACGTCCGCGGCGAGAGGAACGGCGCCCGCCGTTTCTCTGTCTGAGTCGAGGCAGGCGATCAGCCGGTCGAGGACGTCCTCGGCGACACGAGCGCGCCCGTCGAGGAGGAGAACGTGGCGTGACGCGCCGGCGTCGAGCGCCTTCCGGAAGGCGCCTTCGCCCTCGACGAGGGTGGCTCCTTGCTCGCGCGCGAAAGTCTCCAGCCATTTCCGCGCCGCGGGCGACACACCCGGATCGGCGAGGAAGAGTCTGTACGGCGGACGCGCGTGCCGAAGCAGAGCCACGAGGCACTCCTCGAGAACTGGCAGATCGTCGTGTGCGAGAACGACGACGTCCACGGCATCCGTCGAGCGATCCAAGGCGGGGTCGCGGAAGCGAACGGGCGCGAAGCCGGGAACATGCACGAGCCCGGGGTCCGCCGCGGGAGGGGCGCCCCGCTCGCCGGAGGACGCGCCGCCGGCGAAGCCGCCTTTCAGTCTCCACCACGCGTTGCGCAGTTTCCAGAAGAAGCTCATCTCCATCGCGGCGATGCGCGCGCGCGCCTCGGAAAGCTCGGCGCGCGCCTTCTCGAGCTCCTCGCGGAGCGCCTCGAACGAATCCTGGCTCAAACGTCGGAATTGTACGGTCAGCGCGTCCGGACGAGGACGTACGGCCCGCAGCGGGCTTCGAAGGGAGGCCGGGAGAAGTCCGCGCCCGGAGTGACCTCCACGCCGGCCAGGCTGACGTCGGCAGCCGGCGGATCGAGGATGGGCCTCTGGAGGACGTTTCGGAGCCGGATGAAGCTCGCGATCCTGTCCGCGGGCCAGTTCCGGGGCGGCCGGAACCCGATCGGCTGCCCTGCCCCAAGGAGCCTGTCCGCGGCACTCTTGAGCGTCCCGAGGCACGCGAAGCCGGGATCGGCGAGGACACACGGCACCTTGCTCGAACGGGGGTCGAAGAGCCCGCGGGAAAAGGCCGAAGCCAGGGTCTCGTGAAGACGCACGACGCGCGCGCCCGTCAGGTGCAGCTCGGTGTTCAGAGTGCGCGTCGTCGTGCGAGTCGCCTCGAGAAAGTGCATCGGAGACAGGGCCAGGTACCCGAAGCCGTAGGTCGGATACCGGATCTGGTTCCAGAGAAGACACGCGGCGAGGAGAGCCGCCGAGGCGATTGCCGGAATCCGCCCACGGCTTGCGTACGTCCGAAGGCCCTCCAACCCTTCCGCGAGGACGCACGTGAAGAACGGCAGGACGTAGACGAGGAAGCGCTTGTCGGCCCAGTCGTAGAGGAAAACGACGAAGACGAGAAGCGTCGAGGCCGCGAAAAACGACGCGGCACGGTAACGGCGGGAGGCCGCATCGCCGGCGAGGGCCCGAAGGCCGCCCAGCGCGTAAAGCGGAAGCAGAAGGAGACCGAGAAGAGCGGCGCCCGATATCGCATACGCCGTCAGATTGGACAGCGTCGGCCGCAGCAGGGCCTCGAAGTCGTGCCGGGGAGCGTCCGGGTGCACACGATGGAACCACGTGCGAACCGCGAACCAACCGAGCGCGACCACCACGGTGGCCAGGGCGCCCTTCCAGAGCTCCCGGCTCCGGACATCCTCGGCCCGCACGGCCAAGACGGCGAGGGCGAGCCCGACGCCGGCCGGAACCGCGGCGTAAGAAAAGAGGAACGCCGCGCCGAGCGCGCCGCCCATTACGGGGTACCACCGGAGGTCCCGGCCCGCGCGTACGAAGGCCAGCGCCGCGAGGACGAGAAACGGGGTCGCATACGTCTCGGCCAACACGTACTTCGCGAGGTCCTGCACGGTGTCGTTCGCGAAGAAGAACCAGCTCGCCGCCGCAGCGATCCATGGGTCGTGCCGCTCGCGCAGGAGGAGGTAGAGGAGCGCAGTCGAGAGGCCGAGAAACAGAAAGCTCACGACGGGAAGCAGCGAGAGCAACCCGACCTTCGAGAGCCCGGCAATGATGAAGGGCAGCCCCGGCGGGCGCAGGCTCGCGAGGATCGGCTTGCCGGACCAGAAGAGGCCGTTGCTGATCCAGTCGTACGAGTCGGCCGTCATGTACGGGTAACACCAGTTCAGGTCCGCGACGAGAAGCGACCGGACGACCGGGAGCACACCGAGCGTGGCGAACGCGGCAAGAAGGAGAGGCGGGAGGCGATCCTTCAACCCCTCGCGGATCTCGTCGGCCGTCAACTCGTCACCGGTAGGGGTTCTCGACGACGATCGGCTCGCGGCACACGACCGGGTTCATCTTCAGAAGATAGGTGACTGGTCCTCCGTCGAGAAGGTCGAAGACATCGCGGTGTGGAAACTCCGCGTCTTCGGGCCGCACGATGACCGCGAAGTACCGGCGGACGAAGTCGTAGAGACTCGCGGACGAGTACTCGATGCGATGGTGGGCCCACACGGGGCGCAGGGCCGTCTCCAGCTCTCCACACGGCGTGGAGAGCAGCAGGGTCCCACCCGGCGCCAGGTGCCGCACGAGCCCTTCCATCATGATCTCTCGGTGGACGACGTGCTCGATCATGTCGAAACTCACGATCGCGTCGAACGTCTCCGGGCCGATCGTGTCGGTCCAGCGTGTCGCATCCCCCGTCCGGTACTCGAGGTTCGGCATCGCATACCTCGCGCGCGCTTGTTCGATGGCGTCCGCGTCGTAATCGACTCCGGTCACTTTCGTCGACGGAAGACGTACCGCGAGGTCGTGGGCGCCATAACCTGAACCTGTGGCGAGGTCGAGGAGGCTCCTGACCGGCCAGTCGGCGAGGCACCGGGCCGCCCACTCGTACCGGATGAGGTGATGAACCGCGTCTCTTTCGCCTGCCCGGATCGCGTCACGAAGGTTCGTACCGCGACCGGGCACGAAATGTTCGTCGACGTTGCGGCTACGCTCCCGCCTCAGACCCTTCAGGGGATTCCACATGGGATGACCCTATCTTAACGGTCTCCCGCATCTCCTTCCTCGCGGCGCGCGCTCCGCCCGAACGAACGCGAGCGTCGCGAGGACGAGGAAGGGCGTCGCACACATCTCGGCCATGACGTATCGAGAAAGATTCTGGATGTAACCGTTCACGAAGAAGAACCAACAGGCGGTCACGGCAATTCACACGTCGTGACGCTCGCACCAGGGAGAGAGATTACGGATAAACGAAGTAGTACGGGTCCTAGATCAGCGTCTGGTTCCCAGGATTGCTGTGATACTCCTTGGTCTGCCCGTTGACAGTGTCCGTCACCCCCACCCAGAACTCAACGTCGGTGAACGTCGGGATCGCGATCCACGCCCTGCCGTTATTCGTCGCAGTATTGAACCTGATCAGGTACTCGTAAGTGCTCGCGTCCGCGATCCAGAACGCGCCCGTCGCGTCCGTCAGCTTCGCCTTAGAGAGGTTCGCCGTCGCTCCGCCGGCGTACTGGTTCCTCCAATGGCTCGTGACCCGGTACCGCCCTCCGATGAGGCACATCGTGTAGGCGTCCTCGGTGCAGGAGGCGACGGACGAACAGCCCGCGCCGTTGCATGAGACCTTGCCCATCACGATCCAGTCGGCGTAGTACCAGGTGCCTCCCGAGTACTCGCGCAGGTAGAGGAGCTGCCAGTACTGTCCCACCGGAATCGAAGCGCCGTATATCCCGACCGTGCCCGAGTTCACGTTCGAGTATTGGTAGCCGGCCGCAAGCGGGTTGAGCGAGTAGGAGTCCGAGAACGAATACTTGGAGATCGTCTGCCCATAGACGGGCGCCGAACTCGTGAGGACGACGCTCAGGTCGAGTGACCCGCTCGTGCCGGAGCTGCGGAAGTTGCTGATCGTGTCGACGTGGAAAGAGCCGCTCGCCCCGTTCCACAGGAACGTCCACGCGCCCCCGAGACAGATCGTGCAGCCGGACTGGGCGCCGTCCGCTCGCCCAAGAGAAAAAGGCCCGGTTTCCCGGGCCCTCTTCCTTTCCTGCGTTGCGCGGTCGCGCCGCGGCGTTATTTCTCGAGCTCCACGACGACATCCACCGGCGAGCCGATCCGCACGGTGACGCCCACGGTCTTCGACTTGTAGCCGGGGCGCGTGACGGTGATCGAGTGCGTGCCGGGATCCGTGACGACGCCGCGCGGATTGGCGGCGAGGTCTTCGCCCGCGCCGAGGTACTTGTCGTCGACGTAGACGGCGGCGTCCTCGGGCGTGACCTTGAACCTCATGCGCGCGCGGTTGCCCGCGGGGCGCGGAAGCGGCTCGGGCCGCACGTCCATCCGCTCTTCGGGCATCCGCGCCTCGGGTGCCCGCTGGCGCGGCGCCGGGGCCATGCCGCGATCGCTCCATCCGTCGTCACGCGGCGCGCGCTGCAGAGCGCGACGCGGCGCCGGCGGGGCCTCTTCCTCCGTCTCGGGACCCCCCTTCGTGAAGACGCGGCCGAGGGGCGTGCCCTTCGACTCGGGAGCGAACTGATCGAGCGCGCTCTTGCCGGGCTCGAGCTTCAGCTTCTGATCGAGACGCACGCGCTGGCCGCGGGAGACGTCGAGGTCCGTCGCGAGAGTCTGATATCCCGGAAGGCGGAATTCGAGGTGGTACTTCCCGGCTCCAAGATAGAGGTAGTCGGGCCTGCCGTCGAAGTCGTCGGCGCTTCCGATGTACTTGCCGTCGAGGAAGACCTGCGCTTCTTCGGGCGAGACGTCGGTCTTGACGATCGCGTAACGGCCGATGCGCGCGGGCACGCCCACGTTTCCTTCGACGCTTCCATCGGCGCTTCCATCCGCATCGCCGTCGCCGCCCGTCACGATGGTGACGCTCGGGCCTCCCCACCACCACGAGGAGTAGAAGGGGTCCCAGCCCCAGCCCCACCCCCAGCTATACGGGTAGTAACCCCAGCCGCCTCGGCGATACCTACCGTTGTACCAGCCGCCGCCGTGCGAACCCCCGCCGCGCACACCGCCGCGCGAGCTGCTCACCCGGCTTCCGCCGCTCGAGTGGCTCACGCCGCCGGAATGGCTCGACCCGACGGAATGACCGCCGCCGCCCCCATGTCCGGAACTGCCGCCGTGCCCGGAGCCGCCGCGGGCCTGCGCCGCGGCCCGTGGGGCGAGTGCCACGGCCACCACGAGGGCAGCCGTCGCGATCAGAGAGGGGCGAAGGAAGCGAGAAGACGCGTTCGTGACCATCTTGAGACCCCCGGACGAGATTTCGGTCCCCGTCCCATGGACTGTATTGCAAGGACCCTGCCCGAAACCTCCGGCCCGACCGTCCCCTGTCCCGGACACCATTATCCGCCCGTTACCGCCGGGGCGAGCGGAAGAAGGCCTCGGACAACCCCTCCCGGGTCGCTCCGGAGCTGGAATCCGCCAACCACCGAGTACGCCTCGACCGCCAGGACGTCCGCGGAAAGCGTCATCCTCCGATACGCGCTGAGACCCGTCGCGAACCCCGCGTAGTCGCGCGCGGCCGTCTGGGACACGAATGCGTCCATCGCGCGCTCCTTTTGGGCCCTAAGCCGCGTGATGTCGACGAGAAAATTCGGGCGGAACGGCTGGGAAAGCTCGAAAAACGCTACCGTCGCTATGTCCAGCGCCCGCGCGGCCGCGTCCGACGCGGGACGCGCCGCAACCCGGAAGAGCGCCACGGCGACCGCGCGATGGTCGGGATGGGTCTCGACCGGTGAGGGAGCAAAAACGAGGTCCGGCGCCGCCTCGACAAGCCACCGGGCGAGGAGCGCTTCGATCTCCGGAAGCCGGTCGCCGGCGCCGCGATCGGGAATGCCGCCCTCATGCACTATCCCGCCGCCGAGAGCCTCGAGCGCCCGCTGCGACTCCGCAATCCGCGCGGACGCGATCCGCCCGCGCTCTTCCTCGTTCCGCGCACCCGCCGCGCCGTCCGTCACGAGGACGACGTCCACGCGGGCCCCGCGCTCGAGGAGATCCGCGAGGGCGCCTCCGCAGCCGAAGACTTCGTCGTCCGGGTGCGGCGCGAGAACGAGAACGCGCTTCCCCGAAAACGTGGATGCCGCGTAAGGCACCAAGGTCCGCTCATCGGGAAAATCCGGTGACCGCATCTCGGAAGCTTACCGCCTACAATGAGATCCGTGGTCGACTTGGGCGAAGCTCCGCGCGTTTCCGTGCTTCTCCGGACGAAGGACAGGCCGGGCTTTCTCGCCGAGGCCCTGGACAGCCTGCGCCGCCAGACGTTCTCCGACTTCGAGACGATCATCGTGAACGACGGCGGCCCGATCCCCGCCGCGCTGCTCGAGCCCGTGCCCGGGCGCGCCATCCGGGTGCTCGCCCTGCCGGCGCCCGGCGGGAGAACGCGCGCCCTGAACACGGGCCTCGCCGCCGCCCGCGGCACGTATGTGGCCTATCTCGACGACGACGACCTCTACCTGCCCAAGCATCTCGACACACTCGTGCGCTTCCTCGACGGCAGCGACGAGTACCGCGCCGCCTACACGTCCGTCCGCCAGATCGAGCAGGTGCTCGGCGACGACGGGCGTTACCGGGACGGGCGCGAAATCACGGTCTACGGCAGGCCGTTCGATGCCGCGCGTCTCCTCTACAAGAACGACATTCCCCTCATCGGCCTCGCGCATCGCCGCGCGCTTGCGGAAGAGATCGGCGGCTTCGACGAAACCTTCGATCAGTTCGAGGACTGGGATTTCCTCATCCGCCTCTCCGCGCGGACGCGGTTCCATCATCTGCCGGTCGTCACCGCCGTCTACCGGCTCCGGAACGACGCGTCGAACATCACCGCCGCCCAGGCCTGGCACTCGGGAGACGCGCAAACGACCCGCCGCCACCTCTTCGAGAAACACGCGGCTCGCCGGTCGGCTTCGACCGAAATGGCCCTCGTCGACAGTCTCGAGAGCGACACGTATGCCCTCCGCGACGCGGCCGCGGCGTCCCGCGCGGAGGCCGAGGCGCTCCGGCTGGGCCTCGCGAAGGCCCTCGCCGCGGCCACCGCCCGCGAGACCGAGCTTTTGTCCTCCTCGGACCGCGCCGCGCGCTTCGCCGAGGAGTCCGCCGCGCGCGAAGACGCTCTCGCCGTCGAGAACGTCCGCCTTCAGGCCGAGGCCGCCCGCCTTTCCGCGACCGTCGACGCCATGAACCGCTCCCTCGCGTGGCGGCTCTTCACGCCGTGGTGGAAGTTCAAGGAGCTCCTGAAGCGATGACGGTTCCGACCGCCGGCGTGCGCTGCGACCTCGTCATCCCGGTCTACAACGCGCTGCGCTCGACACGCGACTGCCTCGAGAGCGTGCGCCGCTTCGCCCCGGTCTGGGCCCGCATCGTCGTCATCAACGACGGGAGCGACGCCAGGACGACGGAATTCCTGAGGGCGCAGGAAGGAATCGTCCTCCTCGAAAACGAGGTGAATCTCGGTTTCGTGAAGACCGCGAACCGCGGGCTTCTCTTCTCCGACGCGCCGTGGGTCTGTCTCCTCAACTCGGACACGCTCCTCACGGAGGGAGCCCTCGAACGCATGGTGGCGGGCTGCGAGAAGGATCCAACGATCGGCCTCTGCTGCCCGCTCTCGAACGGCGCCGTGAACCTTTCCGTGAACCTTCCTCCCGGTGCCGACGTCTTTTCCTTCGCGCGCCGCGTCGCGCGGACGAGTCCCGCGCGGTACCCAGACGCGACGACGATCGTCGGCTTTTGCCTGCTCGTGAGGCGCGAGGTCATCCGGACGCTCGGGGTCTTCGACGAGGTCTTCGGACGCGGCTACTGCGAGGAGACCGACCTCCATTACCGGGCGCGCGCGGCGGGCTGGCGGTGCGTCGTCGCGGACGACACGTGGATCCACCACCGCCAGCGCGCGAGCTTTTCGGACTCCGACACGCGCATCGCGGCGAACCTCAGGATCCTGATGTCCCGCTGGCGCGAGAGGCACGAGAAGGAGCTCGAAGGTTTCAACGCCCGGAACGAGCTCGGCGCGGTGCGCGACGCCGCGACGTTCGAGTGGACGCTCGGAGACCCCGAGCCCGAGGCTCCTTACGACGTCCTCTTCGTCCTGCCGTTCCTCGGGACCTACGGAGGCGTCGCGACCGTCCTCGAGCTCGTGAACGCTCTCGTTCTCCAGGGCGTCCGCGCCGGCGTCGTCGTCCTCGAAACCGTGCCGCCGGAAATCGAGATGGAGCTCTTCTTCCGGCCGCTGCGCCTCTCGGCGGCCGAATTCCTCGAACGCTGTCCGCCCGCGAAGCTGCTTGTCGCCACCGGATACCAGACCGCCGCCCACGTGGCGGCGGCCGCGGCGTCCCGCGGGATCCAGACGGCCTACTTCGTCCAGGATTACGAAGGCTGGTTCGGGTCCGACTCGCCCGAGTACGTCGCGCGAACGTACGACCTCATTCCACGTATCGTCACGATCTCGACCTGGATCGCGCGCGAGATCGAGACGCGCCACGGACACGTGGCGACCCCGATCCCGATCAGCGCGGATCCCGACGTGTACTACCCGCGGGGGGACCGGCCGGCGGCTCCCCCCGTCCGCATCACGGCAATGCTGAGGCAGGACGAACGCCGCGGCATGAAGTTCCTTCTTCCCGCGCTCGCCGAGGTCGCGAACCGGCCCGACGTCGAGATCGTCCTCTTCGGGCACGCGACGGTGCCGGCCGACGCGCCCCGCTTCCGGCACGCGCATCTCGGAACGCTGCAGCGGGACGCGGTGCCGAAGCTCCTCTCGACGGTGCACGTCGTGATCGACCCCTCTCTCTTCCAGGGCTTCGGCCTCATCGGGCTCGAGGGCATGGCAAGCGGGGCCGCGTGCGTCCTGACGGACTCCGGCGGCGCGTCGGAGTACGCGGTCCACGACGTCAACGCGCTCCTCGTGCCCCCGCGGGATTCGGGCGCGCTCGCGGCGGGCATCCGGCGCCTGCTCGACGACCCGGCGCTCCGCGAGCGCCTCGCGGCGAAGGGCCTCGAGACGGCGCGCCACTTCACGTGGAAGCTCACGGCGACGCGCTTCCGCGCGTTCATGGATGGGCTCCCGACGGCGCGGGCGGTGCCGCCCGGCGAGCGCGCGGCGCTCGAGCTCCTCGCCTTCGAGCACCGGACGCGCACAGGGCTCGTGGCCGAGCGCCACGAGCTCGGGAAGACGCTGAGCGCGATCGCCGGTTCGCGCGTCTGGAAGGCCGCGCAGCTAGCGCGCCGCGTGCTTCGCACGCGCCCGGGGAAGGCGCGCTAGCAGCTGTAAGTGATGGGGGAAACACGAGCGTGTTTCCCCCCTGCCCCCTTCACCGCTCGAGAAACGCCTGTGCGTCAGCGTCAGGAGAGCGCGCCCTCGGCGAGGACACGGCCCGTCGCTGCATCCACCGCACGCGCGTACCACGTTGCGCTCCCGAAGCCGGCGCGCACGTCATCCGGCGGCCGCCATTCGCCGGCTTCCGCGCTCGGGACGAAAGCGAAAGAGCCGAAGTCGGCGAGCGGCGAGAGCGCGATGGCGGCCACCGGAGCCGTGAAACGGAGGACTCCGTCCGCGAGCGGCGCGGGAGGTGCCGTCGCTGTCACCTCCGACGCCAGCGCGTCGAGGGCCGCAACGCCGCGCGCGCCGAAGTGCGTCGTGAAGTACCGGCGTTCGGACGCCGCGAACCACGCTGCGGCCCGCGGCTCGACCCCCGCGCTCTGGTTGTACGCGTGGACGACGCGCGCCGCGCCGACGCAGAGGAGCGCGCCGCCGAGCGTCCGCAGGCGGCGCTGCCAGTCGTTCTCTTCGTAGTAGAGCGCGTAGCCCTCGTCGAAGGGGCCGGCGCGCTCGAGTGTCGCGCGCGACACTGCCAGGAGCGCGCCCGACAGGGCCCGGACGGCGCGCGTCCCGCCGCCCGCGGCCTC
>OCZT010003416.1_pt1 | contig 16225 bp, 26 predicted proteins | sample 1539031 | NCBI WGS metagenome assembly OCZT01 (sample SAMEA3539308, study PRJEB22396) | soil metagenome | biome: tundra; feature: field; material: soil | place: USA | collected 2010-05 | depth 0.15 m | reverse complement strand
GTACCGCGTGTTAATTACGCCCATGCTATAGATAATTATATTTAATTTAGACGCTCTTCAATCGACCTAATAATACAACAAGCCAGAACGATCAGCGGGCAACGAAAAGTCGTCTCAATCTGTGAAATGAATGGTTATCAAAACCAAGAACCTCTGCTTGTCGAGCTTTTTTCTTTACATATATCTGAATCAGGAGAAGGCGTTTTTAGAAAGACAGGTTCGCTTTCTCCTCAACGTAGAGACAAAATGTCTTTCTACAATATTCGCCTACCAGAACAACTCGGCTAAAGTTTCTTCCTGAATTTAGAACAAGAAGTGGCACCGTATCATTACATTGGCGGTCTACAACTGTGTTTCTTATTGTTTAGAATAAATACATGGAGCAAACTTTTCTCGACCAAGAATCCGCTATGTCTCAAGAATATCAACAAGCTCTCAACGACCTAGTTTGGATAACTTTAAAAATTAAGAAGACAATCATAGAACACGATGATGATACTTTAAATCGTGACTGGCTTCGTTACAATAAAGCAGTTCTTAGCTTGGCAATGAATCAAAGTTTTATTATCAAATTATTAGCCAGTGAAATTGAAGAGAGAGAAAAAGAGCTTCTTCAAATCAGGTACGCCCCAGTTCCAGAGGAGCCCGTTCCTGTTCTTATTTCTTCCAGGGCTCCTATTTTATTGCGAATCATAAATTATGCCGCACTGTTTTCTCTTATAGGGTTCACCTTTTGGGTAATTCATAGTGACAGTCTATCGCTAACGCATGTTTTGAGAGATGGAGTCATAGGAGTGTTCCTTTTACTGTTGTCCCAAGAACTTTTTCTTCAAAACTTTATAGTTAGAACTTCAAACTTTTTTAGGAAGGGTTTGGTAAGTATTACCAAACTCGCTAGCATACGCTTCTAAAAATTGGGGTTTTATAATCGGCACACCAAGCAATGGACTTAGCCTGTTCAATCGCTCTGCATCCTTAGGAGTAAGCTTTATTGCTGCGGACAAAGCGATAATAGTGGCGTTAGCTACTCGGAATCCTTTTTGATGTATAACTGTTTTTCCCCAGCCAATAACTGCACCACAAACCCTATCTCCATTATTAAGCCCTTCCGTCTCCATCGCAATAAGCTCCTCCAATTCATGGAAGGCATAAATGCCGCATTTGCATTTTTCATGAGGAGTAATGTGATCTTCTCTATAATATGGCCTACGAGGAATGTCAGCACAAGTTTTTTCTTCACATTTGGCACCAATAAAGTTTTTATTCGGCCAAGATTGCAAATTTGCTCCAACGATTCCTGGAGTATTTTCTATAAGAGTTCCCCAAATTCTCCAACTACGAAAGCCAACAATAGGCAGGCCAGAATTCTCAAGGTTCATTTCTTTCCTTTTTCTTTTGCTCGTTTTCTAGCGGCTTTCATTCTAGAATTACGAATTGGAATAGACAGTCCTGCTTCGGCTTCAGCTATGCCTCGTTTCAACGAACTTAATTCTTCAGGATGCCCGATCAAAAAAAGATCTTCCAAAAAATCAAGCATTATTTCGGCTTTTTGCTTTGTTGAATTTGCCTCTTTCATTTGATTTCTCACCGTTTCAATATGTTCTTGAACAGCAATTTCCCAAGTCCGAGAAATCAATCTTTTAGTTGGTTTACTATTTTGTGCTTCGGGTATCAAACCCGCTTTAATCCAGCCCAATATTGTTGGTTTAGAAATCTCTAGAAGTTTTGCGGTTTCGTCGGTACTCATTGGCATAGTCAAATAATTATCTAATATTTCTACAACCATTTTCTTATTTTGAGCAGAGTGCATTTCGGGATGTTCCACCACATCAAGTAATCGCTTTCTAACTCCGTCCATAGTTTCAATCATACGAGTATTATGACACAGCTTTACATTTTTATAAATCAAGATTTTTATTTGTTTTTTTGAGTGATAGATTTTACAGACAAACGAATGAGAATTGCCTGTTTATTAGCCGATGGTTATGAAGATGCTGAATTTCAGCAACCCTACGATGCCTATCGACGAGTGGGGACATCAAGTCGACGTGATTGGAGTTGAAACCAACAAAGCGTTAGTTGGAAAGAAAGGTACAGTCGAAGCAATATCAAATAAAAAAGGGAGACTCCACTACTTGCAATTTAGCGACTAGTAGAAACCCCGAGGATCTTCCTCAGTTTATCGAAGCTTGCAGTTCAGTTCTAGTTGCCCAAGCTGTTCCCGTCTAATCTCTTTTAAAACACGACAGCGTACTGGACTGTCGTGTTTTCTTTGTATTTCGCCTAATTCTTTCTAGTTGCCCTGAATCTCTCCTTCGTGTTATTATTCTCTCAGGAAGAAAATGAGTAAAGATAAGAAAAAAGACGAGACTCCAAAAATTAAAGAACCTAATTTTCTGGCATCCACATTAAGGGAAATGGGCCGCGTTTCCTGGCCTACTGGGCGAGAAACCTTACGCATGACAAGTGTTGTTATCGCTACTGTTATCTTTTTCGCTCTTTTCATAGGATTAGTGGATATAGGAATAAATCAAGCTCAAGGTTTCCTTTACGGAAACAGCAACAAGTCTTTCACCTCGGCTCCTAAATAAAATTTTATACTTCCGAGACTTGGTATAGAGTTCTAAAAGGATTCGCAATATGATAGGATATTCACTGAAATCCAAAAGAGAGAACAACTAATTGATTAATGCAGTTCGACAAGGTTTTAGAGTTCCTGAGTTAAGAAAGAAGCTCCTTTTTACCGGCGGAGTAATTATCCTCGCTCGTCTTTTATCTCATGTTGTCGTTCCGGGAACTGACAAAACTTCTCTAGACGCTCTTTTCAGTTCATCGGGAGTATTAGGTTTTCTTGATCTTTTTTCGGGTGGCGGGCTTTCTAGATTTTCGATTATCGCAATGGGAGTGAACCCTTACATCAACGCAAGCATCATCATGCAATTACTAACAGTTGTCAGTGATCGGTTCAAGGAAATGTCCAAAGATGGAGCTCAAGGACAACGCAAAATCAACCAATATACTCGTCGTCTTACTGTACTCCTAGCTTTAGTTCAATCTTATGGGCTTATTATTCTTTTCTCAAATCCCAGCGTTCATGTTCTCAACAGTCCAACTCTTTTCACCACTCTTACAGTAATGGCCACACTCACCTGCGGAACTATATTTTTGATGTGGCTTGGAGAGCAGATTACAGAATACGGAATCGGAAACGGTATTTCTATCATCATTTTTGCAGGTATTGTAGGACGTTTTCTTCCCTCGACGACCAGTTCATTAGGAACCAACCAAACTGGCGGAGTTCTCATTTTCGGAGTTCTAGCCATTGGGGTTGTAGCTCTAATCGTCTATGTTCAACAAGGAGAGCGTCGTATTCGTATCCAGTCAGCGCAAAGAATAGTAGGTCGCACAACCTACCAAGGTAAAAGCAGTGTTCTTCCCCTTAAGGTAAATCAGGCTGGAGTTATTCCTATCATCTTTGCTATCTCAATGATGATTCTCCCAACTATGTTCGCGAACTATTTTACCGGACACGCGGGAACTTTAGGTAATTTAGCTGCCGGAATTACTAAATACTGGCAACCGACCGGACCAAACCCAATGTGGGATATTATCTATAACTCTACTTATTTTATTGTAATCATAGCCTTTACGTATTTCTATACCGCCATAACTTTCGACCCAGTAGATGTTGCAGACAATCTTAAAAAACAAGCCATTTTCATTACAGGAGTTCGCCCGGGCAAAAGCACAGCCCTTTATCTTGATCATATAATGACCCGTATCACTTTGGTTGGCGGAATATTCTTAGCTAGTATTACTGTTCTAATCCCACTTGTAGCTGGAGTTCTGGCATTTGGTCAGGCAGGTGCTAAAAGTAGTTCGTTATATCTCGGGGGCACCGCTGTCCTAATCGTGGTTGGAGTCGCTTTAGATACTATGAAACAATTAGAAACTCAACTCTTGATGAGAAATTATAAAGGATTCTTAAGTTAATTTATTAACTCACTTCAAACCGTTACAGAAACGATTTTCTAATTTGCATAAGCAATTTGCCGAGATGGTTTTCTCCAACTCCATCACAAACTCCCCAAAATCTATCTCCCCATGTATTACCTTCTATAAGATTCGCATTCCCCGTTAGTTTTAGTTTTTCTAATAAAACAGGATCGCCAAACTTACTGAACAGCAAGTTTTTCATAACTTCAAGTTTTATGTCTTCCCAATCTGAGCGAAGTTTTACTTTGCGCCCCATTCTTTTTGCTATGCCTGGAGTAGCAGCCGCACAAATCGAGTCTTTGTCATTCTCGTCCAAAGTCTTCATCGCCTGAAAGGCGTGTTCAACGGTTGCATATAGCCGTTCTTCTATCTGAATAGGGGATGGATAAAAATTGCTAAGACAGGAGTATTGTCCATCAAAGCGCGAGATAGTTTCAATTTTGACGCTAGCTTGTTCTTTCATTTCCATTTACAAATTATAACATTTTCATAGATTAATAAATTTATTTAAGCCCCAAGCTCTCAAGCACAAAATTCGTATGCTCTTGCATTTTAGGACTGAATTTTTCAGGACAGTAAAGCGGATCTAGTGTTAGAGCAAAAGTTTCCGCAAAGGCTTCTCTTGAGGATTTACTTGAATAGGCGGTAAGTTCTTTTTTCCAATTGAAATCTGTATCGCTATAATAACGCCAATTCCATACTCCTTGTTTCCAGGGGTTGAGCTGGTTAAAAACCATATGACCATACTCGTGCCTAATTAGCGCATCAATTCCCCCAGTTACGTGAGTGATTCTTTTTCCTGGAGATGGACTCTGACCATAAAGTTTTGGGAAAAACAAAGGATTATCATAAATTCGAATTTGTCCAAGTACATGTTCCCCCGTCAATCCTCTGGGATATTCTCTATTAAAATATTTAGGTTGATGTTCTAAAACTACAGTCACAGGAGTTTTAAATTTAGGTATCAAAGCTTTAATTTTTGATTCGGTAAAAACCCTATCTACGGCCAACTGAATCTCTTGCTTTCTCAACCATTCTATATTATCAATACCAAGTTTATCTAACTCTCTCTGCTCTCTCTCAAACAACCCCCAAATATAAGCCGGTACCCGATCTTCTCTTAGAGTTGCAACTTCATGATTATAATTTTCTGTTCGAAAATCTTTTGTCTCTAAGCCATATCTTATCCAAGCAGTTCTGAAAGCAGCCTCTGAAGAAGTCGTCGGAATTTTTAGAGTCTCAAACTGAGGTTGTATCCAAAATTCTTTAGAAGCCAGCGCAAGGCTTTCAAACGAATTGAGTAATTCCGAATCTATCATGGCGAAATTTAGGAGCCGCTACTCGACAATTTCCGCTAGGCACTCTCGGCGCATTAAGCGCACTTCTGCCTCATTTGGAATTCTGTTGCAAGACATTCCTCGTCCAACATATTTATACCAGCTAATTTCCAGATCTTTCCATTTAAAATTAAAAGGTTGAGTATGTGGACATGGAGAATCTTCACAGTCACAATCTCTCTGACTCCAGTCATAGGCGTGCGCTTCAAACATTGCGCCAACATAGTTAGCTCCAGTATTTGCAAAAGGATTAGAGTCGTCTTCTCTAGAAACATACCACGCTTGCGAAAGAGACATTAAGGCTCCATCAAGATAACTTGGGCACTCCATCTCTTTCCAAGGCTGCCCAAAAACAGCTTGCCCTATTTCTGGTTCATAAACGCTCATCGTTATCTCCTTGTCTTTATTAGACATCGTCTCGTCCTTTAATTTGTTCTTCATGATAGTGCTCAAGATAATAATCAGATTTTAAAGCTTCAATTATGGCATCTCTTGCATCATAGAACCCTCCACCACTTTCAGCTTCGGTGGTATCTACCTCTGTAAGTTCATAAGCTCGTCGTGCGATATCCATAAGATAGCGAACCTCATGTTCAGGAAGCGTGTTTCCGTTATCAAGAGCAGCCTCCATTTCATTTAGATTCCACAAAACCGATTCGCTTGGATCTCTCATTTGTCATACCTTCTGATTACGATTTCTTTCACTGAAAGTATAGCATTTTTGGGTCGGATAGAGAAATGGCCGGAGCATGTCTCCAGCCTTTTCTGCGAGAACGAAGCTTAGGCTCCTTGGGCCTGTATACGAGCCCGAGTTGCAGGACCTATAACGGCATAGGTCGCTCCAAGAGCCACTAAAATAAGACCTATAATGAAGGTTGCTGGCTCAGGAAGATTAATTCCCAACAGTCCGTCAACCGAGATCACTCCTGGTCCCATAAAGGCAATTGCAAGGGAGGATAACATTATAAGAAGCGGAAATTCATATCCACCATTACTGGCAAAAAAGCCTTTGCTCAGATGTACGGTCCCTATTGCCACCATCATCGTTCCCATAACCACAAGGCTGCCAATTGGGTTGAGTAACCCTGTCGCGATAAGTAAACCTCCTAGTAGTTCCGAAAGAGCGGCCATCCAAGCCCAGGCTCTAGCTGGACGCAAATTCAGGCTTTGCGTCATTCCCGTGAATCCTTTGATTCCCGGTCCTCCAAACCAGCCAAAAACCTTTTGGGTTCCATGTGCAGAAATTGTCAGGCCAACGGCCAAACGTACTATTAAAAGTCCGATAGAAATCATTGTTTTCACCTCCGAGGTGTATTAGTTGTATAGCTTCAACCTACCCAATTTAGTTCAGGAGTAAACATTAATTAAACATTTGTTAATCAGTTCCGTATCTGTCCGACGCAGGTCCGTTTCTAGAGCAAACAATATCCTTATGGAAAGGTGCGCAGGCCATAGTGAAAACGAGATCGACAGTTTAGTTGCTCTCGTTAATCAAACTCGCGATAATATCCCCGGTTCTTTTTTTCCAAGGAGCCTAAACCACAGCCTTCAATTACCTGAAGGTTATGAGAAATTAGGTGGCGGTAAAGATCGTATAGCTATTGGATTATGTCAGGAACACGTACTAAAGGTAGAGCCGTTTCCTGCTCACTCCAATGAAGGAGAAGTTTTCATTTGGCAAAACGCATCAGACAAGCTACGCGAAAAGCTCTGCCCAGTTGTAGACTATCAAATTGATGAAAAGACAAGTTGGCTCATAATGCAGAGATGTAATAAGAAAAAGCTAGTTCCCTGTAAAGTAGAAGAAGAAATGAGAAAAGTAATTCCATGGTCTAGCGATTTTCACCACAATAACATTGGCAACTTAAATGATCGATGGGTAGCTCTAGACTACGGAGGTAATGACGACGAGGAGCGAAACAGAGCAGTGTCTTTTTTGGCAACTCAAAGTAAAGGATTTGCTTTAGATTTCTAGGCCGCTCTCAGGATTTGATCGTAATTTATCTCAATAGGACGATTAACCACCTGCTGATGGTAATTACATAGGGCGGCATTAGCATAATAAACTCCGCCTTTTTTATACTCTCCATAACCGTGATGAACGTGACCAAAAATATGAACTTTAGGCTTAATTTCCCACACTCTCTCACGTAAGTCTGAACAGCCAGCCTTATATCTCGCGGTTTTATATTTTGTAGATTGATCTCCGGTGCCTCGTGGCGGAGTGTGCGTAATCAGAACGTCGACTCCATCTGGAATAATCTGCCATTTTTGGCGTAACTCTTTTCCTCTCTTAATGTTAAAAGCCCAATGGTGATAAGCTCCTGACTTGAAACGCAAAACTCTAGGCTGCCAAGGTGCACCATAAAACCTCAAGCCCTCAATCATGCAACCGCTATCTTGCAGATAAATCAGCCCCTTAGTAAGACTATCTATTTCATGCCTCATTAAGGTTTCAAAATACAAGTCATGGTTACCCGCAATAATAATTTTATGTTGATGGGGTTGGTCTCGGAGAAAGTCCAGGGCCTCGATCATTTCTCGACGAGTTCCACGTACCGTTAAATCTCCAGCGTGTACCAAAATATCTCCGTCAGGAATTGTAAAACCGTGATCTAAGTGCGTATCACTAATAGCTACTAGTTTCAACCCTCTCCCCTTGGAATTCTGATTTCTTTAATAGTATATCTTTTATGCCCACTATAAAGAAGTGTTTGCAAGAAGGTCACAAAAGTCAGACCTGTCTGTAAATAGTCCTCAGCTTTTTTCTAACTCCAACAGTCGCACCTTAACGTCCAATCCACCTCCATATCCTCCTAATTTGCCAGAAGAGGCCAGGACTCGATGACAAGGAACAACAATCGGGAAAGGGTTTTTAGCCATTACCTGTCCTACTGCTCGACTGGCCTTAGGTGAGCCCGCAAGTATTGCCAGTTCCTTATATGAAAGTGTTTTGCCATAAGGAACCTTATTCAATTCCTTTAAAACTCGTTTGTGAAACTTCTGGGGCTTATCCCAGTTCAAAGGCAGGTTAAATTCTGTTCGTATACCTTCAAAGTATTCCTTTAGCTGTTTTTCCAAAACCGAAAAGTCAAATCCGTTATCTTTTGGTCGAGGAAATTTTCTTCCTTTTTTGACAAACGATAGGGAATCAATTTTATTTCCATCGGCTTCGACCCAAAATTTGCCGACGGGAGTTTTTATATATTTAGACGATATCTTTGTTTCAGTTTCAGTTTGCATTTTAGCCTCCATTGAATTCTATAACTATTAAACGTATGAAGCCAAGATTATGTGAGATTGTTATTGAGTTAAAGCGTTTTTTCTTCGGCAACAAGCAGTTCTTCAAGTTTTAATACTAAAGGAGTTTGGTTTATCCATTTTCGTCCGGTACCTTGCGGCCACTCTTTCTCAAAACGTACCAACAAATCAGGTTCCACCCCTTCGTCCATAATACTTCTTAGCATCACGCTTGTTTTCGCTACTCCTAAAAGCACTTCGGATTTGCGTTTCAAAAAATCTAAAACATTGCTCTGAAAGTCAGGTTCCATTTTTTCTAGTTTGTGTGTTTTTCTCGAAGCATCAATCCAAATCTTGGTTTGATCAAGGACTCTTAAAATATCCTGATATTCTTCAATTTTTCTTTCCAATTTCGCCCGAAAAAATTCCCGGGCTATCTTTTCCGCTGTTTTCTTAGAGGTTGCCATATTTTTATTATACCCAACAGAAATACATTAACTCTTGATAGGTTTGGGCGGAGTCATTCCATTCAGCATTTCTTTGAAAGTTTCGCAGATTTTATTTTTCCAATTTGGCCGTTGCTCATAAATAATTCTTGTTTTTATTTCGAAGACTTCAGGCGGAGAACCGTTCCATAATTTAGCCCAGTCCATTAACGCCCGAGATTTTGCGGCAAAATCATGAAAAGCCAACCAAGCAGTTTCATACTCTACAGAAGAAGGAGTCCACATAACACTTTTTGTATAATATTTATCATCAAGATTGTCGGTTAGCATTTCTGATACCTCTGTTGAAAACTCTCCTTCAGATCTTATAATGACAGCATAAGATCTCTCAGTTACGGTTTTAAGTCTACGTTCATAACTAATCTTTACAATTACTCCAATAGTTAGTAAAACAAAAATCGTTGAGAAAAGAGTTTCTAACATACAAGATATTATTCCACAATTAAGCCGTCGCTGCAAACTGTTTTAAAAATTGCGTTCTACTTCTGCCTATAAGATATGTTAAACTGTATATATTGGAGGCGAGAGATTCATGACAAGAAATAGTTTACAACCTGAAACAGAAGAGTTGACAGAGGCTCTTAAGCAATGGGAAAACAATGATTTCGGAATTGAGTTTGAATATATAGACAGCAGCATGCTTTTAGAACTGGCTAAACTTTTTATAGAAAGTGATCTCTCTTCTCACGAAGCTTTAGAAGCTTTTCTAACTTCTGCACTCTATCGAATATATTCGCCTGAGTATGAAAACTTTTTCATTACCTCTCATTATGGAAATTTGCTGTACCGTCTTTCTGATTATGTCCCTCTTAAAGAGCGTAAAAACCTTAGCATCTATCCTAGCGAAAATGGGGAAATAAATATTCAAGACGGAAACAACTGGATACGTTGGGATTCTTTGGAAGATTGGAGAACTTGGTGGCTAAAACAGATGGCTCCAATCCCAGAAATGAAACTTTTATTGGGGACCTCTGAAGTTGAGAAATTGCCTTTTTCCGAATTAGTTGATAACCAGTAGCTATAACATAAAGAAGTTATGTCCCACTTTTGTAATATACTATAGAAATGGCCAATCGCGAACAAATCAAACCTGGTACAACTTTCCGTTCCGTAATTGCAGATTGCAATGCTTTATGGAAGGTTCTTAAACGTCAAGGAACTAATGCTTATCTGTGCGAAGTTATAAATGAACCACAAGAGTATGACGGAAGAATTTTTGATTCAGATTACGCTGGACATCAAGATTTATTTCAACGTGAACATATTTTCGGATCAATTAATATGAAAAACATATTCGCCGAATTAGGAAATAAACATGATGGGTTTTATGCAAATCTGACTCCAGGAGAGATCGTTCACTACTCCAGCAGTCATGGAAGATATGTAAGATGCACGGTCACATCAGAACAAGAACTTCTTCCAATCGCTTTAGTTGGAGAATGGTACGATTGGGAATATAAGATAAGCCTCAGTGAAAGCAATGAACCTCTCATACCCTCTCAAGTAAAAAGGATTATAGAAAAAGAGACAATGACCCCAAACTACTCTAATATTTACGAAAGTCCCGGCTTCCCAACAAAGCCCCATGACTTAGATCCTCGTAAAGAAAAGCCACTCAAACTCGACTTTTCTTTAATTGCATACAAACAAGATTCACTTGATTTCGGATTATGAAAACTTTAGCTCCACACAACTTGAAGAAGGGAACTCGCTTTTCCGCCGAGTATGCAGATGGTTTTCCCGTATGGGAAGTCATTGAGCTTGTTGGTAAGGGGGTGTATCGTTGCCAGGTTGTTCAAGAAGAGCCTTACGCTGGTGTTCAGCGCGCGTTTTTTCGTCATGAAATTCAATATGCTATAGAAACAGAGCTTGAAATGGTTAAGGGAGAAATGGAAAGCGAAAAGTTTTATGCAAGTTTGACTCCAGGAGAAACGGTTCATTATAATCATGGATTTGGCAGGAGTTATATTCGTTGCGAAGTCGATTCCAATCATGCCCTTATCCCTATCGCACTAGTTGGCGACTGGAGAAAGGAAGATTATGAAATAGAAATAATACATGGTCGTTTTATCAACTATCTTCCTCCTGTAGCCAAAGATCTTATTACCAAAACTCCTCTAACAGGCGGCGCACATTTAATTTATGAATCTTCTTCCGAGAACTCTTATCCAGACTACCTAAACCCACGAACACTACAACCTATCGAACTAAATTATTCCCCTGAAGACATTAAGATTGTGGAAGATTTTATTGAATTAGAGGCTAAAGAAAAGGCAAATTCTTCTTCTGTGGACATAGGACTCTAACTTTATTTATCTCAAAGATTCGCATTGGCCAGCTTTCTAATACAGGCCAACAATTCATCGCGAGCAACTGGTTTTTCTAGCATATCTTTAGCTCCAGAATCTTTAGCCCGAATCATATCTGCAACAGTTACATCCGCAGACATAATTACCACCGGCAGCTCAGGCAATTCTTTTCCCAAAACTTCTGCCGCTTGAAATCCTGTCATTTCAGGCATTCTAACGTCTAAAAAAAGAATTGACGGTTGAAGCTCTTTAGCAAGTTCAATAGCGTCTATACCATTCGACGCACTCCCAACAACCTCCATATCGTCCTCCATTGAAATAAGCATTTTTAGAAGCATTAGGCTTTGGGCATTATCATCCGCAAATACAATTTTTATTTTTTCGTTCATTATCTCACCCAAAATTTAGATTTTGGAGTTTTTTTCCGCTTCCGTTTCCATCTCTGATTTTCGTGAACGTAGTTCGCCACTTTCAATGCGTCGACGTTCGGTACTCTGCGCTGTTTCAATATAAAGAATTTCTGATTCTACTGGAGTATGTGGCCCTTGTTCTTTCCCTACAACTTTTACCGATTGAGACATTGATATAGAAAATCTTATTTGAATCGGGCTTTTGGTTTTAAGCATTGCATCCCGAACCTGATCATATTCAGGTCTTTGCAATTTCAAAAAATAAGATATATTTTTCTTATCCCCAACTCCTCTGCAAGTAGCAATATAGCTATTCGCATGAGCAATCCCCCTACGGGCTACAGCTAAAACCTGTCCTGTGACGAGTTCGGGGTCATTATATTTTTCAAAACATATATCAGTGTCAACCACCTCTTGAGGCTCAAAGGCTTGAATTGCCATAATAAGATTCCCCTCAATTTTGCATTTTAGCGGTTTCCCTATGGTTGCCAAATGTTGTTTGGCTATATGATAGTTTTCAACGTTTGTAATAATGGCTTGTACCCTTAAATAAGACAACAAGTTCGGATGGCGAATTTCAGCATCAGCACTATACGTAGCCGCTTCGTCGGTGTCTACATATACATCAAGTAATATTGCGTCATAAAGAGTACTGTTGTCCATTTTTCTTAATTTAAGTATAAACTTATCTCCCCAATTGGCACAGTCTTCCCCAACGGGTATGATGAAAAGATGGTTAGTCCAATTAGAGCTGGTAATTGCCAGAATTGCAGTCCAAGTAAGCCCGTATTTATCTTGCATCAAAATCGAAATTGGCAAATAGTTATCCCTCAAAATCCTGAAGTTAGTCTGGGATGGTTGATTTTGGAACCCAAAGCGCACTACATACAATTGACCGAATTAGGGCAAACCGAACTGTTAGAGCTTGGGATTTTCCTGGAGCAGGGAGATTTGGTTTTGCAAAAATATTTAGCACCAGATTTTATTCGCAAACTTTGTTTTGAAAATAAAGGCAGCTTTCATTTAACTTGGCATTTCGTTCCTAGCTTCAAAACCTCTAAACCAACCGTAACACAAGCTCTCTTGCCACCAGATACAAAGGAATTAAAAAAGAGAAATATCTTCTATCAAAAACTCAAGAAAGACTATCAACTCTAAATCGAATCTTATAATGAATACAGGATATTAAATGAGCATTTTTAAACAAATTTCTAAAAACGATTGGGTAGCTTCAGAAGATGAATATTGGGACAATCATCCTATTGCTCAACTTTCTCTCTCGCCAGAAGAATTATCCAGTCAACTAGGACTGACTTTCGAAGATGATTTCGACAATTTAGATTATTTCAAAATAGCTGTTATCGAAATAGACAATGGACATCGTTTTAGTTTATTGCGCTATGAAGGAGAATCACAAGAAGGAACCACGACTATTTATGCTCCTTGGTTTCAAGAAGACGTACCTACAAATCTGGAAAGATATCTTCAAATATTAGGGCTTTCCGAAAACGATCTTAGTTGGAAAATTTCTCAAAAGAGTCTAGAACGTCTTCACGCGGATAAAAAGCAGCGCGAAAGTGGAGAAAATATTGATGAACCTCAAGAACAAGATTAGCATTGGAGGCAGTCGAGACTATCCTTTTCTAGATCGCGTGGTCGAATATCTAGAGAAGCTTCCGCCAGATACTATTTTGTTAACCGGAACCACAACTGGAGTCGATCAAGTTGTCAGAGAAGAAGGCGAGAGAATGGGATTTGAAATATGGGTTTACGAACCCAATTTTGATTATTATGACACTCCAACAGAAGCTTATCACGCCAGAAATCGCCTAATTATCGAGGAGGCAGACGCAGTTGTTTCTTTCTGGGACGGCAAGTCGAAAGGAACAGCAATGGCAATAAGATACGCCCACCAACAAGGAAAGCCGGTAGAAATTTATCACTCCAAACCAATTTCATAGTCATCCGAAAGAGATTGATGTTCTTCGCTCTTTCGTAAAATTTTATCGGCGAGGTTTGAAGGGTCAGAATTGATAATTGGAGCATTGGTGATTTTTTTAACTTTACTAAGAAGATTAGAAAATCCCTTTTCTCTTTCTTCAGCACTCACATCTCCTTCATGAAAAACCCCGCCCATTGCTCTTTCAGCCAACCAACAACTATCGCACCAAGTCTTATCAAGCTCAAATAAAGATTTTCGAGTTTCTCCAGGTCTACCACACTCCTCGCAAGTACATTGAGCTTTAGATTGAGCTAGTTGAACTTCTGCCGCAATCTCATCACACTGATTTGCAGTTAGTTCTTTAGGTAATCTTACTGTGATATCAAGCTTTCCAAATCTTTCAACAATTCTGCTGGTATAAGTCGGTTGCCACCCTTTCTCGATCAGTTCTGTACACATCTGGTCTATAATCACTGCCCATCCGTCACCAACTTGACCTGCCACATTGCTAAGTCCCCATTTTTTCATAACTTGATCGTAAGTTAGATTGTGTATTGGTTTAGGTGAAATAATCTTATTCATCCCTTTAATCATAGCTCAAAACAGCCCTCTCAACCATGTTTCCTTCACGTAGATAATTAGTTTCATGGTTGCTTAACCCGTCCAATAGGTTATGATAAAAGAATGAACAAGTATCGAATTGGGGCCTGGCTCAATAGCCTATTGACTTCTCAGAAAAACGATAGCCAAGAAGGACAAGGGCTTGTTGAATATGGCGCCATTTTGGTAATGATCGCAGTTCTCGTTATTGTCGTATTAGTTATTATGGGAAACCAGCTCAAAAACATGTTCACCAACGTAAAGTCTGTCGTAAAATAGGATTATTTCATCGGAAGCAAACTTTGCGAACGTCAGCATGTTATCGAGATCGTTGAGGGATAGTTTTTTCGTTTTTATAAGTTTTTAGGTGCAAACGTATCTAAGTTTACCGTCGCTCCCGCCCTGGCTTGTTCTAACCCAAGATTAGCTCGTTCAAATGCGTCAGGAATTTCGTCCAGAAGGACGCTAACATCAAACGTATTTCTATCGATATTCTCTAGTGCTCTATTTACCCACAGATCTATAAGCGAACTCTTAAAAGTGTCTCCACTTCCAGTAAAATCTTTATCCAAGTTAGCATCTCTAAAATTGGTTTCCCAGTTGGGATTTACAAACCGAACATTAATCGGCAATTCATCCATAGCTGCAGGTTGATCTTTCAAAAACTCTTCCCAAAATAAATCGAGATTTCTATCTTCCGATTGAAATAGTTCATTGCCAACTTTTGTAGAATCAGAAAGTGAGTATATTGCTTGAGTCAAAGATTTAGAGGATATATTACTCGTCTTATCAAAGGTTACCTTTCCTCGCCACCTTAGCTGTCCTTTGTTATCTTTTGAGACAGTAAATTCTACAATATTATCTTGACTTTGTTCAGATAATTCTTCTAACCTACCGCTCACGCCAATATTAATTCGAGCTACGAACTTTCTCGCTTCATTTTCGGCCTGTCGTTTATTTTTACTCATTTCTCTCTTCAGCGCAATATATAAAAGGCTTTTCTTGTCAGTCTTTAGTATAACATTTTTAAGAAGTCAAGTCAAATCGTCAAAATTTTTCGGAAGCTCTACTTCAGATTTAGTTTTCCCCGGGATTAGAAGGCTTAAAATTTCCCCACAGTTCTTCAACGAACTGCTTGGCAGAACCTGTCGCAATTGTGGCCACCTAGAAACCCATATATCAACAACTAACGTTATCTCCAAACCGCTTAAGTTGAACCAAACTCCATACCACTTCTAAAATGTTATATAATATTTAAATTGATTAGTATTGAGGAGAAATTATTACCGAAGACGAGAATTTACCGGAAGAGGAAATGCCTTGTTTTGATATTCAGGTTAATGTTGTGGAAAAAGTGCTTTTTAAGGTTTATGCCACTGATCTAGTAATTGCGAAACAGCAGCTTTTAGACGCAATAGGAAACAACGATTATCTAGAAGTAACTGAAGATACTTATCCCGAGGATGAACCTGTTCAACTTTGGGATCGTAAAACTGTGAGCGTAAATATAGAAAAAGAGCTTGATGCAGATTGGGAGGATTCTCTCGGTCTCTAGTCCGACCAATAAATATTTAACTTCTATAATCCCAACACTTCTTTAGTTTTATCCGTATAGGCCAATCCAGATAACGAATTTAGGAATTTTTGAAAATTTTTCAAGCAATCTCTATTCCCAAATCCTTCTAGAAAGATAAGTATTTTTCCTTTAAATTCTTTTTGCCACACGCGCCCACTCGAACCAAAGGAGGTTGAGTTAAGAGAGTGAGAATAAAAACTTCCTAAGCAAACCGCCCCTTCGTCAATCAGGTTTTTGGCATCCGTATAACTAACTAACCACTTGTGCCACTTTACAACTTATAATTCGTATTCAAAAACGCACAATTTA
>OCZT010003415.1_pt1 | contig 16227 bp, 14 predicted proteins | sample 1539031 | NCBI WGS metagenome assembly OCZT01 (sample SAMEA3539308, study PRJEB22396) | soil metagenome | biome: tundra; feature: field; material: soil | place: USA | collected 2010-05 | depth 0.15 m | reverse complement strand
GGCGTAGCCGTCGCCGCAGTGCGAGTGAGGCGCAGCCAATATGAGTTTTGACACATCCTCTGAAGCTGGAGGCAATTTAAAACGGACAGAGCCGCTCAACCTCAATGCCCCCAATCTACTGTGCAGCCGCGGCTTTCTAGTTCACGCTGAAGCGCTCGGCTGCCGGCGATCAAAAGGTTTCCGGCCTGGAGTCTGACGCGGGTCTCGCCGGCGTCGAGGTTTAGAAAGACGCTGCACCGACCGCGGTCGCGTTCGAGCAGCGTATAAAGGTCTTCAAAGAACCGATCCGAAGCCCGTTCTTGAGGAACCGTTATCTCGAGTTCGCATGCCCGCGCGGCCACGGCATCGTCAAGCAGTTTGAGGTCGTTTACCAGCAGCGTCGGTTCCTGACCTTCGCTTGCCTCGACACGGCCCTCGGCAATTACCGTGGCGTCGTCCTTGAGAAACTCGAGAAGCTTGTTAAAGTTCTCACCGATGGCAACGCCCTTGATACCGCCGGTGCGGTCCTCGAGCCGAAACGTCGCAAAACGATTGCCTTTCTTGCTCGTGCGGATCTGCAGACCGCTGATCATACCGGCCATTATCACGGTTTCACCCGAGCGAAGGTCTTCGAATTCGGCAACATGCTTGACCTTGATGTTCGAAAGGAGCGACGCGTAATTGTCGAGCGGGTGTGTCGACAGGTAAAAGCCGACGGCCGCTTTTTCACGGCTGGCGAGCTCGGTCGGCGACCATGGTTCGACATCAGGTAATTGATCCACAGCTGCGGTCTCTGTGGTTTCCGCGGCACCGAATAGGGCATTCTGCCCTCGAAGCCGGTCTTCGCAAAGCCGCTGCCCCTGTTGAAGCGCATTCTCCACGGCAGCCGTCAAACGAGAACGCCATGCCCCGGCATCCAAAGCTTCCGGCATGAGTGAATCGAACGCACCGGCGGCGATAAGGCTTTCAAGACCACGCCGGTTGATCGCACCAAACGCAAGCCGCGAACAGAAGTCGAAGAGGGAAGTGAACGGGCCGCCACTTTTGCGGGCTTCGACGATAGCGGCAACGCTTGAAGAGCCCATTCCCTTTATCGCCGTCAGACCATAGCGGACCGTATTGTCGACGGGCGTAAACCCGTTGTCGCTCTCGTTGATGTCCGGTGGCAACAACTTGAGACCGAGCGATTTTAGCTCGGTGGAGTACTTATAGACCTTCGCGCTGTCCTGGGCCTCGTGCGAGAGGACCGATGCGTAGAAATAAGCAGGGAAGTGTGCCTTCAGATAGGCGGTACGAAATGCGAGAACGGCATAAGCCATACTATGGCTGCGGTTAAAGCCGTAGTCGGCAAACTTTGCCATCAAGTCAAAGATCTCTTTAGCCGTTCTTTTCTTGATCCCCGTAGCCACCGCGCCGTCGATGAACTTCGTCTCGTGCTGGGCCATCTCCGCTTTTTTCTTCTTACCCATCGCCCGCCGCATGAGGTCGGCTTCGCCAAGGCTGTAGCCGGCAAGACGCTGCGCCAGCTGCATGATCTGTTCCTGGTAGACAAGCACGCCGAAAGTATGGCCGAGGATGTCCTTCATCTCAGGCACGATATATTCGACAGGTTTAAGACCGCGGTGACGATCGATAAAATCGTCGATCATTCCACCGTCGAGCGGGCCGGGACGGTAGAGAGCATTTAGGGCCGAAAGGTCTTCAAGCTCCCTTGGTCTAAGACGCCGGCACATATCCTGCATGCCCGAGGATTCAAATTGGAATATTGCCTCGGTCCGGCCTTCACCAAAGAGATCCATCGTCTTCGGATCGTTGGTCGATATCTTTGTCCAATCGATCTCGACACCGAGCTTTTCCTTCATCGAGGCAAGACAGTCGCTGATGACGGTCAGCGTGGTCAGTCCGAGGAAATCCATCTTTAACATCCCGACCTTTTCGAGGTCGTTCATCGGATACTGGCTCGTAAGTTCGTCCTTGCCCGAGATCGCGACGGGTACAAGCTCATGCAGTGGCCTGGGACTGATAACGACGCCGGCGGCATGGACCGATGTGTGACGTGAACAGCCCTCAAGCTTTAGCGCAAGTTCAACCAGTTCTTTAACTTTCGCGTCCGATTTGACGGCCGCTTTGAGTTCGGGCACAGATTCAAGGGCTTGGGAAATACTTACGTTGCGACCCCGGATCGGCGGCGGAATAAGTTTTGCGACTTTTTCAACCGCGCCGAATTCCATGCCCAGTGCACGCCCGACGTCCTTGATCGCGGCCCGCGATGCCATGGTTCCGAATGTAATGATCTGACAGACCGATTCGCGCCCGTAAACCTCGGTCACGTGATCGATGACATTCCCGCGGCCGCGTATGCAAAAGTCGATGTCTATGTCGGGCATCGAGATGCGTTCAGGGTTTAAGAATCGCTCGAACAGCAGATCGTATTGCAGGGGGTCGACGTCGGTGATCCGCATGCAGTACGCCGCGAGCGAACCGGCCGCCGAACCTCGGCCCGGACCGACGGGGATGTCTTGCTCGCGTGCGTATTTGATAAAATCCCAGACGATCAGGAAATAGCCCGGGAATCCCATCTTATAGATCGTATCGATCTCGATCTGCAGCCTTTGCCGGTACTCATCCAGGGTATGCTTGAGCGTGCCATCCGCGATGCGCGGCTCCCATTCGTTTCGCCTACGATCTTCAAAACCGTCGCTCAACACTTTTTCGAAGTACTCCTCGATCGTGGCGTAACCCGAATCCACGGGGATCGGATAATTTGGCAGCTGGCGCTGCTGATCGCCCTGTGGCAGATCGAGAGTGCACATCTCGGTGATCTCTAACGTGTTCGTCAGCGCCTCGGGAAATTCCGAGCCAAAGACCTTCCACATCTCGTCGGCGGAACGCAGGTAATTGATGGCTTTGCCAGCACCTCCGACCCCGTCTTGACCGATGGTCCGGCCCTCACCGATGCATACGAGGAGTTGATGTGCCCGTGCGTCTTCCTCTTTCAGATAATGGACGTCGTTCGTCGCAACAATAGGTATTTGGGTACGTTTCGCGAGCTCGGCGGTATCATAATTGAGTTTCTTACCAGTCTCGTCGATCGAGTCCTGGATCTCGAGATAGAAATTGCCGGCACCAAGAACGTCTTCAAGCTCCTTAGCGTTGGCGGCGGCTTTTTCATCATTGCCGTTGGCTAGAAAATGGCCGATGGCACCGTCGCGCCCGCCTGAGAGAGCGACGAGTCCTGAGCTTCGCTCTGCCAACAGCTCCATATCGATCCTCGGCTTATAGTAGAAACCTTCTGTAAAAGCCTTGGACGCGAGATATACGAGGTTCTTGTAACCATCGAGATCACGGGCGAGAAGGATCAGGTTGTAATACGCTCGCTCACCGGCAGCAATGGCTGTTGAGCGGTCGAACCGGCTGCCAAATTTCAAAAAGGCCTCATAACCGATGATCGGTTTTATGCCGCCATCGGTCATCGCATTGAAAAATGAGACGGCCCCATACATGTTTCCGTAGTCGGTTACGGCACATGCTTTCATCCCAAGCTCCGTAAGTCGGGCCGCAAGAGGCTTTAGTTGGATTGTGCTTTGCAACAGGCTATAATCTGAGTGCAAATGCAGGTGAACGAAGTCCTTTTTTACGTTTCGGGATGTTTGTGAGGCGGGATTTTGTGACATCTATGAAAAAAGTGTATCTCGAAACCTTCGGCTGTCAAATGAACGTCTCTGATTCTGAGCGTGTTTCGACAACATTAGAGCGCGACGGCTTCGAAATGACCGCGGACGAAGCCGGTTCCGACGTTGTTATCTTCAATACATGCTCGGTTCGGGAACGTGCCGAACATAAACTTTACACCCGGGTCGGCGAAATCAGGCATTTGGAAGGCAAAAAACCTCTTGTCGGCGTAATGGGGTGTGTTGCCCAGCTTGAGGGTGAAACTCTGTTCAAGAAGATATCGGGCGTCGACTTTGTCCTCGGAACGCGTGCCGTAGGCCGTGTTTCAAAAGCGATCGACGAAGCAAGTGTCAACGGCCGCCGTTATGTTGATGTCGGCGAAAGGGAAGACGACTATGACTGGACCGTTGCCGATACCCATCGCCATTCGCCTTATGTTGCCTTTTTACCGATCATCGAAGGATGTAACAAGTTTTGCACCTATTGCATCGTACCGTTTTCACGCGGGCGTGAGCGAAGCCTCTCGGCGGCGGAAATAATCCGGCAGGTCCTCGATCTTCGTCAAAAAGGGGTCAGGGAAGTCCACCTGATCGGCCAAAACGTAAATAGTTATCGTCCAGAAAGCGATTCGGGTCTCGAAGGATTTGCTGGCAAAACCCCATTTTCGCGTCTTTTGCGGGCGGTTGCGGCGACCGGGATCGAAAGGATAAAATTTACCACCTCATTTCCCCGCGATTTTCGTCCCGATATCGTCGATGCCATCGAGGAACATGAGAATCTATGCAATTGGGTGCATCTCCCGGTCCAATCAGGCAGTAATAAGGTGCTTAAACTCATGAAGCGCGGCCATACGGTCGAAAAATACCTCGAAAAGATCAACCGTATAAAGGCCTCAAGCCGTGATATAGCACTGACGACGGATATAATAGTCGGCTTTCCCGGCGAGACAGAGGCGGATTTTCTCGACACCGTCAAACTGTTTGAAAATTGCGAATTCGACAGCTCGTATATCTTCAAATACTCGCCGCGTCCTGGAACACCTGCATATGAGATGACCGACGACGTGTCCACGGCTGAAAAGACACTGCGGTTCCTGGAACTTGAAAAGGCCCAGAAACGTATACAAGCCAAACGTTTGCAGCGATATCTTAATCAAACGCTTAAAGTTTTGGCGGAGGGTGTCTCGAGCCGTACGGAGTCCGGATTGACGGGACACTCGACATGTCATAAGGTGGTTAATTTCCGCGGGCCAACCGATCTACTGGGTAAGATCGTAAACGTGCGGATCACTGATATAAAGACTAATTCATTATTTGGCGAGGTTTGTTAAGCAGTAATGGCCGAAAATCGAAATCTGATCGAAGTTAAGATCGGTGCCTTGATCATGGACCCTAATACAAACACGCCGATCGTGGTGCTTAAGGGTGTTGACTCGGAAACCGTTCTGCCAATATGGGTTGGCGCGTTCGAGGCGAACGCGATCGCTCTCGAGATCGAAAAGGTGGTCCCGCAGCGGCCGATGACCCATGATCTGCTCCGGAACGTTATCATCGAATGCCGTCTTACGGCGACCAGCGTGATAATTACCGACCTGCTTGAAAATACTTTTTACGCCCAGATCGAGCTTGTTGACCCAAATAATGAGGCAGTTACGCTCGATGCACGTCCATCCGACGCCATTGCGCTTGCACTCCGCCTGGATTGCCCGATATATGTTGAACAAAAAGTGATAGATCTATCCGCCACCTCGAATCAACCCGAGGAACCATCGGACGAGGGTGCAACGACCGATGACTGGCCAGAGCTTATCGGCTAGCGATAAAGCCTTTCCACCTGGATTGACCGCGAGTTCTATCCATCATCATTTCTTTCGATCTGTTGTTGTATCAAATTACTCATAATCAATATTATCAGACGCAGATAATATGGGATTTTAATTGAGATCGGCCCGGTCGTTAGCGGTAGTAGCCCCTTCCCTCGCGTTTTAAGCAAGCTACGGGCGGGAAGAAACGGATTTCTCGCGCTAACGGCGCCGCGAGAGGATGAGGCCGCTCCTAACGGAGCTCGCTGCGTTGTTGTTCGCCGCTGTTCTACAGACAGTTCGCTCCTAACGGAGCCAGACGGTTTGCTTGTCACGTTGGTTCCACATACAGGCAACTCCAAATGGAGCTATACGATTTGGTCGTCACCTCGGTTCTACAGACAGGTAGCTCCTAACGGAGCTAGACGGTTCGTTCACTTAGCTGAAATGCTTATTGTTCGGATCTATGCCTGGTACGGGCGGTCTATCTGTAGAAACCCATAAAACCAAACTAGGTGATCTCCGTTAGGAGCGTCCTGATATTCGGCAAAGAGGTACGCCGAAGAAACCTAAGCCGCCGGGGAAACGCTTTCTACCCCCATTCGAAATGACCCTCTCACCCTTCCCTCTTTACTTTGACACTAACTTCGCAAAAGTCTATCATTATCGTTTTGTTATCTTTCGAAGATTCTAGTCAATAAAACCCCATATAAGGAGTTATCTAATACCTTGAGTAGCGGAAATTTTCTTTTCACATCCGAATCGGTCACCGAGGGCCACCCGGACAAGATCGCCGATCACATTTCGGACGCGATCCTCGACGCCATATTTGAGCAGGATCCCAATGCCCGTGTTGCCTGTGAGACCCTGGTTACGACCGGTCTTGCGGTCGTCGCCGGCGAGATCACCACGACAGCGACCGTCAACTATAAGCAGATCATCCGAGATACCATTCACGAGATCGGTTACAACGATGCCTCTTACGGCTACGACGCAAACACTTGCAGCGTGATCGATGCCATCGGTACGCAATCGCCCGATATTTCGCAGGGTGTCGATACCGGCGGTGCGGGCGACCAGGGCCTTATGTTCGGTTTTGCCTGTAATGAGACTCCCGAGCTGATGCCGATGCCGATCCAAATGGCACATAACCTGACGCGAAGGCTTTCCGAGGTGCGACGGTCGGGCGAAATTCCCTATCTTCGTCCCGATGGTAAATCGCAGGTTTCGATCGAGTATCGCGACGGTCGTCCATTTCGTGTCGAAGCCGTCGTGATCTCAACTCAAACGGCCGATGTTCCGATCGAACAGATCCGTTCGGACGTTATGGAAAAGGTCATCAAACCTACCATTCCCGCCGATCTCCTGGATGAAAACACAAAGTATCACATTAACCCCACGGGCCGGTTTGTTGTCGGCGGACCGATGGGTGATGCCGGTGTTACCGGCCGCAAGATCATCGTGGACACTTATGGCGGTTATGCTCCGCACGGCGGTGGTGCGTTCTCCGGTAAAGATCCTACGAAGGTAGACCGATCGGCTGCCTATATGGCTCGTTATATCGCAAAAAACATCGTAGCCGCGGGTCTCGCGGACAAATGTACGGTCCAGTTGGCGTATGCCATAGGCGTTGCCGATCCTGTGTCGGTACTTGTCGACACGCACGGCACCGGCACGATCGACGATGACAAACTGGCTGTGATCGTCCGCGAAAATTTTGCGTTGACGCCGAATGGGATCATCGAGGCTTTGGATCTTCGTCGCCCGATCTACAAGATGACTGCAAGATTTGGACACTTTGGACGACTGAACAATGAGTTTACATGGGAAGTAACTGACAAGGCCGAGGCTCTGAGACTCGCGGCCGAGCGAGGTATAGGAACGAATGGCTAAAGAAGGTTTTTCATTACAATACGACATTAAAGATATCGAGCTGGCTCCGCAAGGAAAACAGCGTATCGAGTGGGCTGACCGCGAAATGCCGGTTCTCCGGCTTATTCGCGAGAGATTTGAGGTTGAAAAGCCTCTCACGGGAGTAAAGCTGGTTGCGTGTGCTCATATTACGACCGAAACTGCCAACCTGGCCCGTACGCTTCAAGCCGGCGGCGTAGACGCGATACTTATTGCTTCTAACCCCCTTTCGACACAGGACGATGTCGCCGCTTCCCTGGTCGCCGACTGGGGTATTCCGGTCATGGCCATGAAAGGCGAATCGATCGAAACATACGTTCGTCACGTCCACGCCGCACTCGACACCAATCCGAACATGATCATTGATGACGGATCGGATGTCGTGGCGACGATGCTAAAGCATAAGAAGGAACTGATCGACAACCTGATCGGGACGACCGAAGAAACGACGACGGGTATCGTTCGCCTCAAGGCTATGCAGACGGCCGGCGTTCTCACCTTCCCTTCTATCGCGGTCAACGATGCTCAGACAAAACATTTCTTTGATAACCGGTATGGTACCGGCCAATCTACACTCGACGGCATCATTCGCGCAACCAATATTTTGCTCGCCGGTAAGACACTTGTCGTTGTCGGCTATGGCTGGTGCGGTAAAGGCGTTTCGATGCGTGCACGTGGTATGGGAGCGAACGTTGTTGTGGCAGAGATCGATCCGATCAAAGCGATCGAGGCCGTCATGGACGGATTCCGCGTGCTCCCGATCCGGGAAGCCGCTAAGATCGGCGACTTTTTCGTCACAGTCACCGGTAACCGCCACGTTATCGACAAAAAACATTTCGAAGTGATGAAGGACGGAGCGATCGTATGCAATAGCGGCCACTTTGATCTCGAGCTTAACCTCGATGCTTTGCGTGAAATGTCCGATGAGCCGGTCAAACGCCGCCCCTTCATCGAGGAATATCGTTCCAAGGATGGGAAAAAGAGTGTCATCGTTCTCGGCGAGGGCCGTCTCATCAACCTCGCCGCCGCCGAGGGCCACCCTGCCTCGGTTATGGACATGTCGTTCGCGAACCAGGCATTGTCCGCCGAGTATCTGGTCAAGCAGAAAGGGAAGTTGGGGCCGGGCGTTCACGTTCTGCCACCTGAGGTCGACCAGGAGATCGCTTCCCTCAAGCTTCGCGCGATGGGCATTTCGATCGATGAACTGACCCCGGAGATGATCGAGTATATGGGGAGCTGGGAAACGGGAACCTAGAGTAACACTTCCCTTCCCCGCACATATTTTGAAAGGCTCGGCCGCTTGGCCGAGCCTTTTTACGCATAAGAGTTACGACTTCAGGTTGGGAATTGAGAAACCTAGTTCTTCTTCGTCTTGTAATAGATCACCTCGGCATCCTCGACGGTTATCAACGCTCCGCAACCAACTTCCTCGATCATGGCATTTGCGATCTCGAGAAATTGCCCGATCTTGTCGTCGTGGTCGACGATCTCGACAACGATCGGAAGATCGAACGAGAGGTCCAGAAGCTTTCTCGAATGGATCCGGCTGCTCGCGCCGTATGAAAGCACTCCACGCACAACAGTGGCTCCGGCAATTCCCTGTTTCTTTGCAGCGTAGACAAGCGCTTCGTAAAGCGGTTGATGATGAAACTTATCGAACTCGCCAATAAATATGCGAAGTAGTTTTGAATGACGATCAAGTTCGAGGCTCATATAACTTTTCCTAATACGATCCCGATATAAGTTGCGGCAAATCCGAGGATCACGCTCGCCGCTACATTTAAAGACAGGAATAGGATCTCCCCATCCTGTATTAGCCTTATACTTTCATAAGAAAAGGTCGAGAACGTTGTAAATCCCCCACAAAAGCCGGTTGTTAAAAGAATGCGCCATTCAGGTGAAATGACATTGCCCCTTTCCGACAGCGAAAACAGAAAGCCGATGATCAAACACCCGCTAACGTTTACGACAAGCGTTCCGAATGGAAATGAAGACGATGAAAAGCGGGCGAAAAAAATGGCTGCAGCGTACCTTAGAACACTGCCGATCAAGCCTCCGATACCAACAAGAATAAAGGTCCTGTCCATAGATCGCTCTAAGCAACAGGCGTCATTAGCTAAATTTCAGCGGTTCAAATGGGAAGACACCATTTCCCTACAGATTTGTTGCTTACTAGATTGGCACGCCCAATGAATTGGCGTCAAGGGAAAACTCTTGGCATTCCTGTGATCATGTTCGAACCCGTGCGAGCAAGTATATTCCCATCATCGAAAAGATTACTAAAGGCGACCACACCGCTAGCACAGGTGACAGGTAACCACTCAACCCGAGCTGCTCAAAGACACTGCTCGTACCGGTGAATAGCAGCCATAGGCCAACGGCGTAACCAACAGTGGCGGCCTTTCCCTTGCGATTTAGTGAAAGCGAGAAAGGAGCTGTGAAAAGTGCAATTACAAACGGCAAAAAGATCGTCGTGTATTTCTTTTCCAACGCCACGGCGAGATTTAATATCTCGACCTCGGAATCGCCGGTCGCGATCTGGCGGCGGACCTCGGAAGCATCGAGCTGGCTCGGTTTAAGCTTTGGACCGCGAAATATATCGGCCTGTTCGTATATCTCACCCGCCGGCAGCATAGTTCTGTTGGTCTTCCCCCCCCTGAGCTCGACCTTTTCGTACGGCTCACTTATAACCAACTTGTCGGGAGCGGCGGTGGCACTTTTTGCGCGATAGATATTTTGCAAATGAGACGTGCCGGGCGCGAATTCGAAGACCGTAAGATCCTCGAGGCATCCCTTCCGGCATCGAGCCGCGGCATTTGACTGATCAGCCGTGTTCTTGTCGTCAGCGAGCTTGAACGAGTAGATGCGGTCGGCGTTCGCCACCCAGTACTTGTCGGACTGGATGGCGACCGGGTCTCGATTCCTGATCAATGTACGGGTCTCTTCCTGCAACTGATTTGCACGCGGCAATATACGTTCCTGGATCACCCAGTTCAATCCGCCGAGAAACAACATAAGGGCGAAACAGGGCAGCAGCAGCCTATAAATGCTCTGGCCCGCCGACGTCCATGTAACGATCTCATTTTGCCGCGATTTAACTACATACGTCGCCAAGGTTCCGACCATCGCCGCCGAAGGCGTCAGTTGAATATAAATGTATGGGAGCAGAAAAAATAGATATTTGACGAGAAGGACGATGCCGCCGTCGATAGCACCCGCAAACTTCCAAAGTTCAAACGCGGTGAAGATGATGAAGATCGATGAGAGAAAAGCAAGCGTCAGCAGCACGTTCTTGATCAGCGTGCGAAGAAGGTCAAAATCCCGCAACCCCGTTGTGAGATCGACAAAAAGATTCTTGAACTCGATCTTTTGCGGAACGCGCCTGATTCCCGCAAACAATGTGAGAAGAGGCGTTGACCAGCCGCTTAGAAATGAGATCCTTCGCGAAAGGCTCATCCAGATAATCGCCGCCAAACTCGCCGCGAGCGGGATAAGGCTTCCGGTAAGAACGCTGATAGTCCGAGTGCGGGCGAGTTGCTCGCCCAGGAACGCCAGCAGGTAAAACACGATGAGAACGATAAGCGCCGAAAATATGCCAAAGCCGCGACCGCCACGATTGAAACGCAGGACTATCGCCGTGCCGAGGATGCAAAAGATAAACGGCGATATAGATAAGAGTATCCGGCGCTGCCAAATGATCTCGGCCTCGATCTTTTCGCTCCCCTGGACCGAAGCGGCATAATCCGCTAGCTGCGATAGACCGAGTTCTTCCGGCTGGGTTTCCGAGCTGCTGAGTTTATCGACCAGATCACTGCGCCGCGTGTGAATTGCGAGTCTGACCTCATCGACGCTTTCAGAGACGTACTTTCCTTGCTCGGGCGCGATCGGAATAGTCGCGATCGATGCGTTTTTGAGAACGAGTTCCGATGATTGCCCACTGGTATCTATTCGGCCGTCGGTCGAGGTTATTAGGCGAAGCGTGCCGGCGGCCGAGTCCTCGCTGTAGATAAAGATGTTCTTCCACTGGCCGGTGTCAATATCGCCGCTCTTGACATAGATCGTATATCCCGAAACCTCGGTATTGAAAACGCCCGGATCGAGAGGCGATTCGAGTTTCTTGATCGCCGACTGGAGGGCGACATTGTGAACAAGGGCCGCCGCGGCGGGTACACCTACCTGGTTCACGAAAAACGCAAAGCCCGACAGTACAGCTCCGAGCAGCATGATCGGAAGAGCGATCTGTAGATTACCGACGCCGGATGCTCGTATGGCCACCAGCTCGCTGTCGCCCTGCATCTTTGCAAGACCGATGATCGTGCCAACCAGCATCGCCATCGGGCAAGTGAACGCGATGACATTCGGTATTAAGGCGGCCGAAAGCTGCCAAACAAGATTGGCAGGGATGTTAATGCTAAAAAAGATGTCGGAATAGCGGCTTGCCTGCTGGACAAAAAGGATGACGCTCAAGAGAAGCCACGAAAATCCAAAATACGGAATTATCGTGGTCAGCAAGTATCGGGGAATGTACCAGCCGATTCGCGTCATTTAAGATTCGATCATCTGAGTGCCAGCGATATTTCACCGGTGATCTCGCGGCCGACCGAGGCGGAGATCAACAACTTGAGAACGATTGACAGATATTCAAGAGCTTCGCGATCCTTTGTCGAAGACAGTGAAAAATCGATCGGCGAAAGGCGCATTGCCGTCGCAGCTATGACCCTCGCATTCGAGTCAAAAGGTCGCGTCAGCCGTCCTCGCCTGCATTCTGTACATATCAAAGAAAAGTTCGCCTGAAGGTTTGCTTCTTCACCAGCGTCCAAGGGGCGTCCGCAACCGTCGCACCGGCCCCAATCGGGAAGATACCCCGCGAGCCGTGCTATCCAGATCTCAAAATATACGAGCGTGCTCAACAGCGCATCCGAGTTGCTGGCGGCAACTTCGACGCAGGCATTTACCATCCGGTAAAGCGTTTCATTCGGATCATATGGCGGCGATAGCGTGATAAGCAGATCAGCGAGATAAGCAAACTTTTGGAGAAAGTCCGGATTGCTCGCCGCCGCAAAATTTGAGCGGACCAGATCGATCCGCTGAATAGAGACAAGCTCCGTCGAGTCTTTTTGAAGGAATGTCGCATTAACTTTTGAAAACGGTTCGAGACCGCTTCCAAATTTGCTTTTAAGACGTTTCGCCCCTTTCGCAACGCCACGGACAACGCCGAAGTTTCGCGTCAAAAAGACAACGATCTTGTCAGCTTCGGCCAGATTATACGTCTTTAGGATGAGACTTTCTGATTCGACAAGCGACATGCATCTACCACGGAATGAAGTAAAGGATCCAGGCAAGCACCAAGCTCACGAAGACGAATTGAGCAAATGTTTTCGCTCCGTAGATTATCCGGTCGCGAGCGTTGCCGTGAGCAAAAACAGCGAAAGCAATCGAGACAAAGAAAGCAAAACCGAGAAGGTATAAAAAGTGGATCATCTTTTTCTTCCAACAGCTATGTCTACGGCATCAACCGCGGCAAGATAATTTATCAGCCCCGATACTTCCAAAAAGCGGCCGCCATATTCGAAAGTAGCAAGTGCAGCCACCTGCGGTGACGGCGTCCCTGCAATGATAAAGCTAACGACTGCACCAATTCCGTTACCAAACCTCGCGAATACGTTGAGAAGATAAAGCAGGGCCCCGTCTTTAAAGTCAAAGCCCGGGTAATGGGCTCCGCCGCTCACAGCGGCGATCACAAACATGATCCATACGACCGCTGCGATGATCGCGCCGCGTTGCAGTCTACCCTGTATCAGATGGCCTCCGCCCGGAAAGATCCAGGCCACAATTCCGACTACGATTGGATTATCCATTATCTATATTCTATCAGTCGCCGATCTAAACGCGTTACCGACCCTCGACTTGCATTTCTCGATAAACAGCTCAAATATTTCTCGGGACAATTGGTCGATGTGGGCCGAAAGCTCCGGATGCCACTGAACGCCCAGTACGAATCGCTCGACCCTGGGATCGTGAATACATTCGATCACCCCGTCAGCGGCCCATGCGATCGCCTTGAGATCCTTGCCGACCTCGCCGAGGGCCTGGTGATGCGATGAATTCACGCGAATATCACCGCCCGTGCCTTTGACCGCGGGCAGATCAGAAAGAATGCTGTTTTCGGCAATCTTAAGACTATGGGAATTTCGAATACTGGGTATTCCCTGTTCGTGCTTCAAGCTGCGGTCGATCTGCGATTTGATATCCTGTATCAGGGTCCCGCCGCGAACGACATTTAACGCTTGCATGCCGTAACAGATCGCCAGGATCGGCAGGTTAAGCCGTTCAGCCTCCTCGATGACAAGCCGGTCGGTAAGGTCCTTTTCCGGAATGACGGTGCCAAGCTCGTGATGCGGCTCCTCGCCGTAATAATACGGGTCGACATCGGTATTGCTGCCCGGGAGCAAAACTCCATCGAGATCGGCGACGGTCTCGACAATGTATTCCGGCTTCGGAATAAGAGCGATGTGGACCGGAATGCCGCCGCATGCTTCGACAGCTTCGCTATAGTCGCGGCCCAGATAGAAGCGTCGCGTCTCAAATTCCAGCCGCATTGTAATCCCTATACGCGGTCGTCTTTCCATAAACTCTATAATGTTCAATCAAATGCACCATTTGTGTCAATTTGAGCATTTGGTATTAAAAACTTATCATTTGTTTTTATGCCGACAGCCTCAGGAAGTACCATCATCCGCTCAACTACCGTTCTGCTCGTAAAGCGCGACGGCAAAATTGCAATGGCCGGTGATGGCCAGGTAACTCTTGGCGAAACCGTCATCAAGGCAAATGCGCGAAAGGTACGCCGCATTTCAAACGGCAAGATCCTGGCTGGATTTGCCGGTTCAACGGCGGATGCGTTTTCGCTGCTGACTCGCTTTGAAACTAAATTAGAGCAGTTTCAGGGCCAATTGGAGCGTGCCGCAATCGAGCTGAGCAAGGATTGGCGAACTGATAAGTACCTGCGAAATCTAGAGGCGTTGCTCATCGTCGCGGATGGCAAAGACGCATTCCTTATCTCGGGCAAGGGTGATGTTATCTCGTCCGATGATGGACTTCTCTCGGTCGGCTCGGGCAGCATGTACGCGCTATCGGCGGCCCGGGCATTGATGAAGCATACCGATCTTACGGCACGCGAGATCGCCGAAGAGGCTTTGCGGATCGCTTCCGAGATCTGCATTTACACGAATTCCGATATCGTCGTCGAAGAGATCTAAAAGACCATGGCTATATACCTTGGCGGTGAGACCGCCATCGAAAAAAGAAATCTCGACGATCTCACGCCGCGTCAGATAGTCGCCGAACTGGACAAATACGTCGTCGGACAAGACGCGGCCAAAAGGGCGGTCGCGGTTGCACTTCGAAACCGTGTCCGCCGTCAAAAGCTCCCGCCCGAGATCGCCGAGGACGTATTGCCGAAGAATATATTGATGATCGGCACTACCGGTGTCGGTAAAACAGAGATCGCGCGCCGCCTGGCGCGGCTTGCAAATTCACCGTTCATCAAGATCGAGGCGTCAAAGTTTACCGAGGTTGGCTACGTCGGCCGCGATGTCGAAAGCATGGTCCGCGAGCTGACGGACGTTGCGGTCGATATGGCAAAACAGTCTGCATTCGATGATGTTCTACCCCGCGCCGAGCAAAATATTGAGGAAAAACTTCTTGATATCCTGCTTCCGCCTGCCGACATTCATTATCACGCGCCGGAGGCGGACGAATCCACCGAGATAGAGCAGCCGCAATCGCGGACGCGGGAAAAGCTCCGCGAACAGCTTAGAAACGGTCAGCTCGACGATCGACTGATCGATATCGAAACACAGGACCGCTCGAACGCGACCATCGATTTCATCGGCGGCCAGGGCATGGAGGAGATGGGGGTCAATCTTCGTGATATGTTCGGCAATATGTTTCCCAACAAGACGGTGCGTAAGAAGCTGACGATCGCCGAAGCCCGCAACTATATGCTCCGCGACGAGCAGGAAAGTCTTGTCGACATGGAGCAGATCACCCGCCACGCGCTCGAACGCACCCAATCTGCGGGAATAATATTCCTCGACGAGCTCGATAAGATCGCCGGTCGCGAATCGAGTGGGAACCCGGACGTTTCACGTGAAGGCGTCCAGCGCGATCTGCTGCCGATCGTCGAGGGGACCAACGTAAATACGAAATACGGCATGGTGAGTACCGACCACATACTTTTTATCGCCGCCGGGGCATTCCATGTTGCCAAACCGTCGGACCTTATACCTGAGCTACAGGGCAGATTTCCTATCCGCGTTGAGTTGGAATCGCTGACCATCGACGATCTTAAGCGCATCCTCATCCAGCCAAAGAATTCTCTTATTAAGCAGTACCAGGCACTCTTAAACACCGAAGGAATTGAGCTTCAATTTACCGAGGACGCCGTTGACAGACTCGCGGAAATGACAGAAGAGATCAATAAAACCACTGAAAATATCGGTGCTCGACGCCTGCATACACTTGTTGAGAAGCTGCTCGAGGATATTAGCTTTGCAGGCGCCGAACTTGATGAAAAAGTGCAGCGGATTGATGCTGCGTACGTCAATGAACACTTAAACAGCCTGATCGAGGACCAAGATCTTCGCCAATATATCTTATAGCAAGACAAATGTTAAGCACCTCTCGCGATAGCAGAGTTCGGTTACGCGTCTCTGTTAAACATATCGTGTATAAAGCGTCCGTAATGATGCTCGCCCTCCCGCTGGTTTTCGGCTTTGGTTGCGGTAAACGCAAGCCTCCGGTTCCACCGCGTGAACGTGTGCCGCAGCGGGTCGAGATCGCGGGCTTTCAACGAGGCAATC
>OCZT010003414.1_pt1 | contig 16228 bp, 10 predicted proteins | sample 1539031 | NCBI WGS metagenome assembly OCZT01 (sample SAMEA3539308, study PRJEB22396) | soil metagenome | biome: tundra; feature: field; material: soil | place: USA | collected 2010-05 | depth 0.15 m | reverse complement strand
GATGGGGTGGTGGATTCGGGGACTTGGAAGGCCAGCGCTCCATAGAACTCATCGGATCGGCGGCGTTGCTCAATTAGAGTACGGCCTGCGTGGGCAACGTCAAATCCGGACCCAGGCCCGGTGGGCGTCTTCGGGCAACCACATCCCCGAAGCGGCCGCGAGTGCCACCCAGAACACGCTTACCTCGTTTGCGGGTACTCATGAAGTTGCGGCCCAGCAACGTTGGAGAAGTTGTAGTTGCCTCGGCGGTCCGCATCGATGGTCCAAAACATGGCGCCGATCATAGCGGGGTACCCGACCTGGCGGAGTCGGGTCAATGGCGGTGCAACTTGCCGCGTCCCTCGCGGGAGAGCCGAGAAAGTTGACCCCAACCAGCGTCGGCGAGGCGTGCAAAGAAACTTACCGCTGAACAGTCTCAGCGTCTTGCGGAACTTGAGAACGATCTGGCAGCCGGAAATCACGCCTTTGAGAGCTTGAACCTCAGCGTCGCTTGTCCCCACTGGCTTACCGGCTTCAATGAGGCCCCGGCAGATCTGCCGGGGAATTCGTCCCGTTCGTATCCCGCCTCGACCGGCTATACTGCTTCAATGAACTCGATCTGAGCCAGGAGCCGGCAAGCCTCACTTGCCAAGACAAAGTCCGGGAGTGCAAGCTCGGACCGTTGGGGAACGTCATCATCCAACCGGACATCAACAATGATTTCAGGATCGATCCAAAGTTGACGTATTGACAGAGTCGGATCAAGGCCCTGTCCCCGCCTGGAGAGTTGTGAAAATCGTTTTTCTTTCACAGTTCGTTACCTCGATTCCCCAAAAAAGAAGCCCGCGCAGCCATTGGGGGCTGAGCTGGCTCTGTTGTAAACCGCGGTTGCCGTCGATCACGGCAGGACGCTTAGGTTCAATTTATCGATAAGTCTGGTCTTCTGCGCAGCGGACCCGCCGCTGGCTGTCTTGGTAATTTTTCGGCTCTGCGCTGCCACCGCGCTGCCACGTCAGAGGTTTGTGGCGGTTTCGGCAGCATCATTTCTGAACCAACTGAACGCAAACTCAAACACTTAGACCGAACTAAACTGAAAGTGAACTGGGAGTTGGCACGTTCGATTCCCGTTAGCGCTAGCATTTCCTCATAGACTTACGGGCGGTGGGAGACAACGGGAGACCACGCGCCGGGCTCCAGTGGGAAATGGCTCTACGGCTGTTCGACAAAAAGGGGGCGACGTGTCCCCCGAGCTGATCTAAGAAAATAGTCCTTTAACCCTCATCCTGTGATTTTGAGAATTCCGAAAGGCGTAAGCCTGCCTTTGCAGGAACTCCACCTTGGTGTGGAATCCCTCGGTGAAACGTTGTTTGCGAGAAAAATCATTCGCGGGAACCATTCGCTGGCTCGACTCCCGCATCAGGATTCCGGGAAACTGCCGGCGGAATCCCCGGCCACAGACCGGGCACAATCACTTGCGCGCTTCCGGGATCAACCAGCGATGGCACATTCCCCAGCTTTCCGTGCCGCAGCCTACGCAGATACAACCTGAAGATAGAGTATCGGGAAGACGACGCCATGGGCACTCTGACGGCGCTCCCTACGATTGGTACGGGGACTTCATAAAGCTATTGACATGATATCTGATATCGTATAGAGTAATTAAAACCGAGGTCTTGGGAAGAAGTCGGCGTAAAGGACTTCCACGGAAAAGAGGCGGACTATGTTTGTTTCGCAATGTTTACGCGTTTCGTTTTGTGCCTGCATCCTGATCCTGACCGCGAGCATTTCTTTCGGCCAGCTTGACCGTGGAACGATCACAGGCGCTGTGACAGACCCCCAAGGCGCATCCGTGGTCAACGCGACAATAAGCGTGACGAACCTCGATACAGGCGTCTCCACCTCAACCACGACGACTAGCGCGGGCGACTTTACCATTCCCTCTCTGCTGCTAGGCCGCTATCGGGTCCAGGTCGAAGCGCAGGGTTTTAAGCTCGCCGTTCGAAACAACGTTATTGTTTCAGCTGCGTCCAGCGTCCGAGTCGATGTCGCGCTCACTCTCGGAGCGGTCTCGGACAAAGTAGAAGTGGAGGCCGTTGCCGCTCCGATTGCCAGCGACTCGAGCAGTGTGACGACAACTCTGACCAACAAGCTTGTCGACAGCCTACCGCTCGAAGTAAGCGGCCAAATGCGTAACGTTTTCAATCTGACGACGCTTACTTCCGATATCACGCTGGGTGCTTCGGGTTTGTACAAAGTCGCTGGCGGTCAGGACGGTGGCTGGGACATGCAGATGGACGGCATGTCTATCACACCCACGTCCGACGGGAAGACGGCCGCGAGGGTAGTGGTTACCGCGGTGCCGGTCGATGCCATCAATGAGTTCACCGTTGAGAGCAGTTCCGGGATGAAGGCCGAGTACGGTCAGAACATGGGACTGATCAATTTCACGACCAAATCCGGCACCAATCAGTTCCACGGCGACGGTTTCGACTTTCTGCGCAATAGTGCCATGGATGCGAAGGGTTTCTTCGCGACTTCGAATCCGCGATTACAGCAGAATGACTTTGGAGCCACCTTCGGCGGACCGTTTCGGATTCCCAAAGTGTACAACGGAAGGGATAAAACATTTTTCTTTTTGAGTTACGAAGGCTACCGCAACCGCCAGGGAGCTCAACCCGGCTACTTCACGATTCCCACTCCGGCGAATTATCAGGGAGACTTTAGCGGGTATACCAACAGCGCGGGCAAAATGATCCCGCTCTACGATCCCGCAAGCACCGTTCCGAACGCGACTGGAAGTGGATACACGCGTCAGCCGTTTCCGAATAATCAATTGCCGTTGAGCCACTTTAGCCAGTTTGCCGTGAACTATAGCAAGCTTCGCTCGCCGACGATGGTTGCCAACGTTCCGGGCGCCGTCGTCAACAACTTCTATGCGCAAACCGGTTCGACCGTTTCGCCGTTCGATAAAGGCACCGCGAGAATCGATCACCGGCTGGGTGAAAAAGACAGCATCGGCGGCTTTTTCATGCGAGCCGAGACGTCGACGGTTGCCGGCGATACCGGGGGACCCGGACTGCCTGCCCCCTATACCAATCTTACGATCCAGAATATCAAGTCGACCTATGGCAACCTATTCTGGACTCACATCATCGACCCGCACGATGTGAATTCGCTGCGATTCAACGAACTAAAGGGTTATGGCTTCGTCAATGCCCAAGCCTGCGCCAGTCCCGACACGCACTGGGGCGCGCTGGTAGGCGTTCAGAATGTGCCTGGTCCGGATCAATGCATGCCGCCGGTGACCTTTACGAACGTTTATACGTCCTACGCCACCGTCCCCGGTGGCCGAGGGCGAGACGACAGCTGGCTTTGGACGCTGGCGGAAACGCTCACTATGGTTCGCAGCAAGCATACGTTTAAAGCCGGGTTCGATTTCCAAAAAAACAACTGGGCCGGCGGCGGCTCTGAGGCGGGCAACGGAGTCTATGGCTTCTCCCAGCTTGCAACGGCCGTGCCGGGCGACCAGTCGCAGGCCAGCGGGAACGCATTCGCCTCCTTTCTGCTCGGATACCCCAATACCGTCCAGGTGTCCACGCCGCGCCGCGAAGTCTTCATTCTCAAAAACCTCGGTAGCTTCTTCCAGGACGACTGGCGAATAAACTCGAAGCTTACCCTCAATCTCGGTGTTCGTTACGACTATTCCTTCCCCTACGCGGGCGGGGCGGTCGCGCCTGGTGTGCAGTCCGGATACTCTACGCTTGGTCTGACAACGCCCAATCCAGGGGCGGGCGGAATTCCGGGGGCGATCGTCTACACGGGGACGGTGCCGGGACGGACCGGCAGCACAGCTCCATTCCCCACGTGGCCATGGGAGTTCCAGCCCAGAGTGGGTTTGGCCTACACGGTTCGACCGCACACGGTGGTGCGGGCCTCGGTCTCTCGCGGTTTCGAGGCGCTGCGCATTCAAGGTGGGACGGGCAACTACGATGGCTTCATTACCAACACGACGTTTACAAGTTCCGATCTGGATATCAATAGCTTTCCCGCGAACACGACCCTGGCCGCACCGAATTGGGTTCACGTCCCCAATCTCATACCAACCGTCGATAACGGTACGAACGTCACGTATTGGGATAAATCGCAAGCCGGGACTCCAGCCCAGTATTGGACCTATTCCCTCGATATTCAGCAAGAGCTGTCTCCGTCAACCGTGCTTACGGTCCGTTATAACGGAGTCCGAGGCGAGCATCTGACATCCCAGTTAACACGCCCGAACCAGGTCAGCCCTTCGTATTTGACAAGTCTTGGGCCGTCGCTGCTAACTTCGAACATCAATTCTGCCGCAGCAAGGGCAGCGAATATACCTATTCCGTACGCCGGATTTAACGGCACGGTGGAACAAGCCCTGACGCCATTTCCCCAATATCAGACGCTGGCACTAAACCAGGAGCACCGCGGCGATTCGACCTATCACGGGTTCAATATGAAACTTGATCGGCGCTATTCAAAAGGATTCACCATGTTGGGCGCCTACACCTTTTCGAAGATGTTCAGCGACGCGGATTCGTTTGCCAGCGGCACCGCCGCGATGAACAGCTTCAATCTGCGACTGGCGAAGTCGCTGAGCGCGGATGACCAGACACACCTCTTGCGGTTCTCACTGACCGACGATCTGCCCTTCGGTAAGGGACGGCAATTCCTAAACCACGGGATACTTTCTCATCTCCTTGGCGATTGGAGTCTTTCCGGCAGCGCCGATTACTCGTCCGGCGTGCCTTTGGGCATCCTGACCGGAGTGACTCTGCCCATCGGCGGCGGAGCCGATCTGCCGTTCATCACCTCCTACACCAACTGGCGCGCGCCCTACACGGGTAAGTTCAATCCATTTGGCGACCTGTGGTGGAGCCCGTCCGCTTTCAACCAGCAGCCGTCGTCGATTCTCACCACCACGATGGGCAATTCGACCGTGTTGAATCCGAAAACGCGCCTTCCCTGGAATGTGAATGAAAACGTCAACCTCGCCAGGGCGATTGTGATTCGCGAAAAGGTACGGGTGATTTTCCGGGCGGAAGCATTCAACGTTCTGAATCGCACCGTTTGGGCAGCGCCCAATACAACACTTACCTCAGTTGCGTTCGGACAGGTCCGGGCACAGTCGAATATTCCGCGTCAGATGCAACTGGTAGTCAAGATTTACTTCTAACCTCGCAAAAAACGGAGACGCCTCGTGAAAAAACTTTGCATCTTATTCCTGGTCGCAGGTGTGGGAGTTGCCCTCGCACAGTCCAGTGAAGACATCCAGTCGCGTGCGATCTGGATTAATGCCGGTGGGTCGCTGATCGGCAGCGGCTACATCGGTACCCCTCAACTGACTGGTGGAAGCCCCAACGACCTCAAATTAACCGGCGGCGCGATGTTCACCGTTCGATTCGATCTCGCCCAAGGCGACCACATCGGTCACGAGTTTCAGTATTTGAACAGCCGCATGCAGGTGCAGTATACGTACGAGCCCGGCGCTCCGCAGCAGGGCGGGGCAATCAACCAGGGTGAGTACAATTTCCTCGGCTACATTAACAAAAGAGAAGCGAAAGTTCGCGTTTTCGGCACGGTGGGCGCTGGGTTAGTTCACTTCGCTAGGCCGTCGGATTCCGGGATTGGATGCGAGTCGCAGAACTGCACCGTCGCGTCGCAACCGGTGACCACGGCGGGAAACAATAAGTTTGAATTCAATTATGGCGGAGGAGCGAAGTTTAGAATTACTCCGCGCTACGGATTTCGCTTGGACGTTCGCCAGTACGTGAACAGCAAGCCGTGGAATCTTCCGCAATCGCCGGGCGGAATGCTGCGCATGACCGAGGTCTCCGCCGGATTCGGCATTAGCTTCTAAAGACTTCTACGTCTCGGCGACCACCGGATTCCGCAGTTCGCCGATTCCCTCCACGTGAATGACCACCTCATCGCCGGGTTTAAGGAGCCGCTGGGGGTTGCGTTTGAAGCCGATTCCGCCGGGCGTGCCAGTTGCAATCACATCACCCGGCTCCAGAGTAACGACGCTGGAAATGTACTCAATCAGCCGCGGAATCTTGAAAATCAGCTCCCGCGTGTTAGAGTTTTGCAAGCGCTGGCCGTCGATTTCGAGCCAAATGTCGAGCGCGTGCGGATCGGCGATTTCATCGGCAGTGACAATCCACGGGCCCATGGGCGCAAATGTATCGCACGTTTTCCCCAGCAGCCACTGCGAGGTAGCACTTTGAATATCGCGCGCGCTAACGTCGTTCACAATCGTATATCCGAAAACATGGTCCATTGCCTTGCTCGCCGGGATGTTGCGCCCGCCGGGCCCGATGACAATCGCCATTTCCGCTTCGTAATCGGGGGCCTTGGACGCATTGGGGAGCACAATCGACTCGCCCGGTCCAATCACGACATTGGTGAACTTGTTAAACACGGTGGGCACGTCCGGGACCTGCTGTCCGGTTTCGTTCGCATGGTCCAAGTAATTGAGCCCAATGCAGATCAGCTTCGGAGGGCGAGGTACGGGCGCCAGCATTCTGACATCTTTCAGGTCATGCACAGACCCCGCCGGGATGAGATTTCCCGAGGCGATTACCGAAAGCATGTCCTTGCCAAATCCTGTCACTTTGTCGCCTGCCAACACGCCGGCTTCAGGCTTTCCATCAACACTGAATGTTACGAGTCGCATTGGAATATATGATACCATGTCTGATGTACGATATGGGTGATTGGCAGCACTTTTATTGCGCTTTTGAGGGCGGAGGGTTCGTACATGTCATCCGATAATGCCGCCGTCCTGGCCAAGATTCCAGGTTTGCGATGGCGCATCCTGTTCCTGATCTTCCTGGCGACTACCATTAATTACATTGACAGACAGACCATTTCGCTGTTATTTCCTGTTATTAGCCGTCCCGCAGAATTGAATCTTACGCCGCTGCAGTATTCGCGGATCACGTCGGCTCTTTTGATTGCTTACATGTTTAGCCAGTCCATTTCTGGCAAATTCTTCGATCATTTTGGGGCCAGGATCGGGTTTACGGTCTCGATTATTATTTGGTCATTCGCGGCGATGGGGCACGCGTTCATTACGGGCTTCTCCAGCTTTGCCGCGCTGTCGTTCCTGCTCGGATTTGGCGAGGCTGGAAACTGGCCCGGCTCGGCGAAAGTTATTGCGGAATGGTTTCCGGTGCGAGAGCGCGCCTTCGGAATGGCGGTGTTCAACAGCGGCGTGGCGATGGGATCGGTCATCGCTCCGCCTCTGATCATCGCGTTGCAATTCAAATTCGGCTGGCGGGCGACGTTCTTATGGGCGGGCGCGTTGGGATTTCCATGGCTGGCAGCGTGGCTCGCTACATATCGCCCCCCGGCCATCCATCCGAGAATCACGAAGGAAGAGCTGGAGCTGATTCAGGAAGGCCGGCAGGCTTCGGCGGGCTCCGTTCCTCCCTTAATGGAGCTGTTGAAGCACAGGCAGGTTTGGGCAGTTGTCCTGGCGCGGTTCTTCGTCGATCCTGTCTGGTGGCTCTTCGTTCTCTGGTTACCCGAGTATCTGACCAAAGCGCGGGGTTTAAGCCTGAAGCAGATTGGACTGTGGGCGTGGGTCCCTTACCTGGCGGCGAGCATGGGAAGCCTGTTTGGAGGGTGGCTGGCGGGCCGTCTGATCAGCGGAGGGATGACCGTGAATCGAGCCCGCAAAACCGTGATCATCATCGCTGCGTGCATGACGCCCGCCGGCCTGCTGGCGGCACGGGCCGAAACCACGCTCTCGGCTCTGGCGTTCATCAGCCTGGTGCTGTTCAGTTTCCAGATGTGGGTCGGCAACGTCCAAACCTTGCCTAGCGACTTCTTCCCTAAGGAAGTTGTCGGCAGCGTGGCGGGACTCGGCGGCACAGGCGCCGCGATCGGAAGCATGATCTTTACCTTGACGACGGGCTGGATTGTTACGCACTTCTCCTACGCCCCGGTCCTTACGATTGCAGGACTGCTTGCGCCGGTAGGTACAATCGTGCTTTTCACCCTTGCGGGCCGGATTCAGCGAATTTCCCTGGATGGCACTTCCGGTCCGCTTAATACGACACAAGCTGCTCCAGGCACCAGTTGAAAATATGACAATCCATACAAACCATAACTCCCAGGACAATCCGTTTGAACCGTTGCCCACGCTCCAGTTGGGGTCGCGAGTGTACCAGGCGCTGCTCGACAAGATCGTTAGCGGACAAGTCGAATTTGGCGTGCCGTTGAGACCGGATGCGATCGCGCGGCAGCTTTCCGTCAGCACGACTCCGGTGAGAGAGGCTCTGCATCGATTGGAGACCAGCAATCTGGTGGTGAAGCACCCCAATCAGGGATGGGTAGTCCGGACGTTCACGAAGCAGCAGATTCGCGAGCTTTATGAGTTTCGCGCGGCGCTGGAATCATTCAGTGTCCGCCTGGCTTGTGAGCGCAGGACGGACGAAGATGTCGCGGCCCTTCGTGCATATCAATTAGTTGGCGAGCGCGCGCTCGAAAACGGGGACACGAACGCGTACCAGATTTACAACCGGGATCTGCACGCCGCGTATTGCCGGACTGCGAGAAATTCCTACGTGGCGACGGTGATGGGTCAAGTCGGGCTCCAGAGTCAGATGCTGTCATCGAAGACAATTCGCATGGCGGGAAGGCCGTCGAGAGGAATTGAGGAACACGCTCGACTAACGGAACTCATCGCGTCGCGCGACGCGGGTGGAGCATCCGCGCTGATGGAGCATCACATTTTGAGCGCGCTCGATGACATCTTGCGGTTGGGGCTTGCCGAAGGCGTCAATCCCCTGGCTGACGCCAAGGGGTTATAGCCTCCTATTGGAAGACTATCTTGCTCTTCTTGGCCTCAAGCCTCGCGATGTCGAGGTCCGGGACGTTTTTCAGATCGGCCCAGGATTTGAAGCTGCCGTGTGCTTCGCGATAGTCGAAGACCGCTTGCGCATCCTTCATGGGGAGATCCAGCTTTTCCTTGAGGTCCTTAATTGACGCCGTGTTGATATTTACTTTTCCGAAATTCCTGGCCAAATAATCCACGACTTGCTGAAGTTCCTCGTCACTCCCGGTTGCGCCCTTCGCGACCATGTCGTCCACGCTCGCGGCCCAGCCGTCCTTGCTCTTGCCGACGCCAATCAGGACGTCGACGGCGTGGCACTCGCCACAGATCTTGAGGACCGCATCCTTGCCCGGGCCATCGGGAAACTTGGCTTGTCCATAGGCGCGGAGATACATGAGGCCTACACAAGCCGCAATGCTTGATACCCTACGCTGCATAAACGAGACGCCCGTCACGATGGCGGGTCCGTGACGTCGCCGCAGTATTCGACTCCGAGTTCTTTCAGCTTGGCGCGTAGCCCGAAAACGTCCAAGCTCAGTTCGCCTTTGCGAAACCGTTCGCGCGCCGTCTGTTCTTTCTCAATCCGGTCCTGCCCGAGCAATGCAACCTGGGCGGCGCACTTCAATGGCACTACGACCACTCCGTCCGAATCGGCGACGACCACATCGCCCGGATTGACGACGACGCCGGCGCAGACCACCGGCACATTTACCGATCCAGCGCTCGCCTTGACGGTCCCCTGAGCGCAGATCGCTTTCGCCCACACCGGAAACTGCATCGCGGCAAGCTCCACTGTATCGCGCACGCCCGCGTCAATGATGAGGGCGATTACGCCGCGCGCCTGGCACAAGACTCCGAGCAGATCGCCGAACATTCCATCCGTGGAGTCCGAGGTCGTCGCGACCACCAGGACATCGCCCGGCGCGCAGACCTCTATCGCGGCATGGATCATCAGGTTGTCGCCGGGCTGACACAAGACGGTGACAGCCGGTCCCGCGATCTTCGCGTTGGGGTAGATCGGACGCAGATAGGGACGCGCGAGGCCGGTCCGCGCCTGCGCCTCGTGAACGGTGGCGGTGCCCTGCTCGCGGAGAGCGCTGGCGGTGGCCGGATCGGGGCGCGGGATGTTTTGGAAGATTCTCGGCTTTGAGGTCATGGTTCTCTGATTTGCCGAAGTCTAGGGTAGCGCGAAGACGTAGAGTTTCCCCGGAGTCACGGGGTCGCCCAGATAACTGTCTCCACTCGCCATGACGGCGACATACTGCTTACCGTTCTTTCCTTCATATGTAATGGGAACTGCATGGGCCGGAGCGTGGAGCTTGGTGACCCACAACTCCTTGCCGCTTCCCGAATCGAACGCGCGAAATTTCTGATCGAGCGTCCCCCCGATGAATACCAGTCCGCCGGCAGTCACAGTAGTCCCGCCTATGTTCAGCGCCCCGGTCTTAGGCACGCCTTTGGCGGTCAGATCGTCATACTCGCCCAAGGTGACCCGCCAGACAACGTCGCCGGTATTCACATTGACTGCACTCAATTCGCCCCACGGGGGCTGCTGGCACGGCCATAGAGTGTCCGGCTGCCAGAACCGGGCGCGGGGAGAAAGCGCCGGACCTTTGCGGACCCACCTCTCTCCGTCAGGTCCCTTGGCCAACTTGAAAATGCCGCCCAGGTTTTGTGTGTTGGTAAAGATGTACCCCAGCTGCGGATCGTACGATGCCCCTCCCCAGTTTGCGCCGCCCAAAAAACTGGGAAACACGACGCGCTGCTTCGCGCCATATTGGGCATAGAGATCGCCGGTCATGGAACCGCCTTCGCTCGCCAGCAGTTGCTTGCAGAACGCTTCATGCTCTGGAGTCACCGTCGAAATCTCTTCCGGCTTGAAACTGGTGCGGCCGAGCGGCGGCGGTTTCACGGGAACAGGTTGCGTGGGCCAGTTCTCGTCTCCGGGCGTCGGATTATCGCGGGCGACTTCACGCTCCTCGATGTTGTAGATGGGCTTGCCGGTCGAGCGGTCGAAAATAAACAATAGGGTTTGCTTCGAGATTTCGGCCACCGCGGGAATCTTGCGGCCGCCGCGCATCACGTCGATTAACACCGGAGGCGCCGACAAATCGTAATCCCAATTGTCGTGATGAGTGGTTTGAAAATACCACTTCATCTTCCCGGTTCCCGCGTCGAGCGCGACCAGTGACGATCCGTAAAGATTGGAGCCTTTGCGTTCGCCGCCCCAATAATCGGTCGTCGGAGTGCCGAGCGGGATAAAAACGATCCCGCGCTGCAGATCGACCGTCATGATACCCCAGCAATTCGTCCCTGATTTGTCCGACCATTGAGGATCCTGCCAGACATCGTGGTTCTGCTCGCCGGGCCGCGGTACGGTATGAAAGGTCCAGACCAGCTTTCCGGTGTGCATATCCCAGGCACGAATGTCGCCCGACGGGCCAAGGCTGGGGCTTTCCTGCGTATGAGATCCAGTAATGACCAGGTTACGATAAATCGAAGGCGGCGAAGAGAGTCCATAGGGATTATCAGGGTATTTGTCGCCGACTCCCTCCCTCAGGTTCACGATGCCCTCCTTGCCGAAACCGGGCACGGGCTGGCCCGTTTTCGCATTCAGTGAAATCAGGAAGCCATCGGTTGTTCCAAAAACGATCTGACTTGGAGACTTGCCATCTCCTGGCCAATACGCGATGCCGCGATAAGCTGGTGTTCCCGGCGATTTGTACTTCCAGATTTCCTTGCCGGTTTCTGGTTCCAGCGCGACCACCCGGTTGTAGGGGGTCGACATATACATCACGTTGCCGATAACCAGCGGGGTGGACTCCGACAGGCTCACGCGCTTCGGCGCATCCTCACCGGCGGCCTTGTCTGTTTCATACATCCAGGCGAGGTGAAGCTGGGAGACGTTTTTTGAATTAATTTGCTTGAGCGGCGAATATCGGGTTGCGCCCGCGTCGTGCCCGTAGGCCGGCCAGTCTGTCTGGCTGAAAAGTGCGGTTGGGATGAGCGCGAGAAGCGTTGTCGTGAGCGTGCGCATGGTTGATGGTTGAATTCTCAAAACCTGCGGCCAGCTAACGGGACGCCTGCGCCGGCATGGCCCGTGGGGTTACGTCGGCGTTCGTCATTCCCATTGCCCATTTCAGCGCTTCCAGATACATCTTCTGTAAATCTGCATTGTCCCAGGAATCGATTTCGTGATTGAGCGCCGAGAAGAAAACACGCCCCTTGCCGTAGTTCTTGGCCCATACCAGCGGAAAATCGCCATCGGTGCGATGGACCAGCGGCTTTTTCAAATCCACCTTGCTGGCATCGATCCTCATGAGAACACGAATGTCCTTCCGCGAGAAGTCTTTGGTTTGGTAGAACTCTTCGCGCATGGAAAAAGTGGCGGGAAACTGTTTCATTGCCGGGAAGTCGCGATCCTCGACGATCACCGGCGCGGTGGTGGTTCCCCACGGATGCTCGTCATACCGGCCGCCGAGCATCTCTCCAAACTCCGCCCAGTGAGGGAAGGCAAGCTCGGAGGTGTGAACGGCCACGAACCCCTTGCCGTCGTCCTTAATGAAGGAAAGCAGGTCGGCTTTTTGGTCGACGGACAAATCGATTCCGGCAGCACCGTAGAAGAAAATGGCGTCGAATGCGTTAAGGTTAGTGAGGCTCCGGCCGGCCGTCGCGTCCGACCCGGTCTGCATTATGGTCTGTTTCGTGATCACCTGGGAATCTGTTCGGATCACCGTATCATAGAGGCCGGTGTCGTGACCCAGCTTTTCAATGGTCGCAAGGGCGTGCCATATCGATTCATGCTGGGAGCCGTTTCGGACATCGGCCCAGGCCAGAACATGCTTTCTGTCCGTCCTCATCCCGGGACGGAACCCGTTCGGATTTGGCTGCTGGCCGCCGTGCTTGGCCTGGGAAAAAAGCGCGCCGGACACCGAGATCAAGCCCAAAGCTAATGAAACAAAGACGAGAACAGAACGGGATTCTCGAGAAGACATAGGCCAGGCTTCCTCCGGCAACGACATTCAAAATAACTGCTGTAGCATATCATATATCTGATATAGTGTCAAGCATCGGGAGGTTTATTTGACGACGATATCTAACGCGAGCCCTTCATTCGGGCAATCGCGCGCCACCACGTACCCTGAGGCAGGGTTCGAAGACGTGGGTTTCATGACTTGCATGACCCTGGTAATGCTCGGGAATTATGCGCAAACCGGGCATTTGGGCGGCCCTCTGGCCTACACACCGCTGAATGTGGCGGCACACCTGGCGGGGCCGGAAAATGGAGGCCTGCGCTATGATTACCGGCGCCCGAAGCATCCGTTCGGGGATAAGTTCCTCCTGGCCGGCGGCCACAATGTTCCGACGGGCTACGCGTTGTGGATGATTATGGGCCAAGCCATGGAACGCCGGTTTAAGTTGACCGGTGATCCTCGCTATCAGGTGGATCCGCATGTCGCGATCCTGCCGATTGACGCGCTCGGGTTCCGGCGGGGCGCCGGCGCAATGAAGACTCTGCTGGGCAGTCTCGGGCTCGACGACCATCCGCTGTTTGCGCAAGCCAAAATACGGGGCATCAAGGCACTGGCCGGACACTCCGAGTCTGTGGACGTGACGAATGACGTGAACGGCGGGCCCTCGGGCGTCGGAATCGCCTCAGCGGCCGGAAAGGCAGCTTTCTGGGACATCGTTGGGGCGACTAACTCACTGAGTTCGCCTAAGATCATCGCCCTTGAGGGAGAGTTCGCGATGACGGAAGGGCATGCGCAAGAATTAAAGACCCAGGCACTTGCCCTCCAGATCGGCAAGCGTCTTCGCGTGGTGCTGTCGTTCAACAATGCCGGGATCGACGATGTGCTGCTGGGCGGCGTAATTGACTCGAAATACTCCGGCTACGATTTAATCCAGCAATGGACTTCGTATGGATGGAACGTGTTCGAAGTCGAAGACGGCGGCGATTACGGGCAGATTGTCGAAGCGTATCGGGCGATGGAAGCGGTCGATCCCTCCGACCGCCGTCCAATTATCCTCATTGCCAGGACAGTGAAAGGCTACTGGCCCACCGCCGTGGATGGAATGATTCCCGGATACGGAAAGCAACTGATCAGTTATCAAAGCCACCCCTACGGCTTGAAAATGAATTCGGATTACTTCGTTGCGCTGGCGAAGACGTTCGAGGAGCATTATGGCGTCGAATTTTTGGGCATTCGGGGCGGGCCGGTTCTCGATTCGCGCGAAAGGCTGATTCAATTCAAGACCAACATCGATGTGGTGATGTCGCTGCTTGACCGTAACGGACTGGGAGACTGGCTCGCGGGCCGGCTGGTGGATATCGGCGATACGATCAACGACGACGAGGCGAAGCACTTCGATGGCGGGCGCTTCGATACAACCCACGATCCGTTCCTGGATGACCGGTTGATGGTCAAGAATCTTCCTGTTGAACCGCAGAAAATCACGGCGCAGAATCCGGTATCGGGCGCGGAGAAGCAATTCGCGATCACGCTGTTCCGCAAGGCGGGCGAATTAGCCGGACCGCGACGCGCGGTTTCAGAAATTATTTCCTGGATGAACTACGTCACCGATAACCGGTTCGTGACGCTGGCGGCGGATCTTTCGGAATCGATCAACGTGGAGCACGGCAGCCTGTGGGGTCACTACGATCCCATCTCCAATCCGGTGGGGACCCGAATGAAGGCCGCGATTCAGGAAGCAGGCAACGTGTCGACCGCCATCGGTCTGGTCAGCCAGAGCGCGAGCGTCGATCCGGAGAAGTTTTCCGGCGTCTGGGCATTGAGCGGAACCTATGGCGCCTTCACGCCGCTGATGTACACGCCCGCGCGCGTCTGGAGCCAGCAGAATCAGGACAGCAAATTCCGGATGGGAGTGCTGCACATTCTGGCCGGCCATTCGGGTCCCGAAACCGCGGCCGACGGCCGCACGCATTTCGGAATCTTCGCCACTCAGGTGTGGAAGCTCTTCCCGCGCGGGCAGACGATTCATCTGAATTTTTGGGATTACAACGACGTGGCGGCGGGCTATTTTGCCGCCGCGGAGATCGCTGCACGAGACCGGAAGGTTGGAATCATTTCGATTGAAGTAGCGCGGCCGGATTTCGCGATCGCGGATCGCAGCAAATTCGCGGACCCGGATCTGAAAGCCGCCGCAAAGGGCCTTTACGTCATCCGCGATTTTGCCGCTGGCTTGCCGCATCACGGGTACGTGATCGTGCAAGGCGCGAGTTCGACCGTAAACCTCGTCGGCCAGTTGCCCCGTCTGGAGGCGGCTGGGATTAACGTCAAAGTGATCGCAGCGGTCAGCGAGGATCTTTTTGACCGGCAGACCGAGGAATATCGTCGTTCCGTTCTGCCTCCGGCTGCGGTCTATGACGCCATGGTGGTAAGCACGGGGACCCGTCGCATGTGGCCGGTTCGCGATCTCGGTCCGCTTACCGACGACTATTCGCTTACGTCGGATTGGAACAACCAATGGCTGACCGGCGGTCTCGAATCGGACGTGCTTAGCGAGGCGCATTTGGATCCCGCATCAATCTTCGACGGGATTCGACGGTTCGCCGACGAACGCGGCGAAAGACTGGCGCGGCAACGGGCGCTGCTCGAAGAGTCGCGCGATGGATAAGGTTAAACTAATGCGGAACACCTCCCGGCTAGTGGAAGATCGTGGCATTCCGAACGGCTCGGCGTCACTTCGCGTTGGCGGACTTCCACTCGCGTGCTAACCGTTGCGCCTCGGCAATCTGCTGGGGTGTCATCTTGGCAGCAACTGCGTCACGTGCGGATGAATACATCCCCTGGTCGTCGCATGGAAGCAGAGGCCGCCAAGTTGATCCACATGTGTGCTTGAACGTAGTCCTGAGGCACGCCTTCGCCCTTATCGTATGCAGCAGCGAGGATGTTCTGGGCGACTGCATTTCCCTGCTCAGCCGCTCTGCGGCACCACTTCACACCTTCCTCGTAGTCCTGCGGCACGCCTTGGCCCTTGTAGTACCGAAACCCCGAGCTTGAACTGGGCGAGAGCATCGCCGCTTTCGGCGCTTCTGCGATACCAGTTTACGGCTTGCCATTTCGTACCCATCTGCTAAGCATCGGCAAGTTGTTGAGGCGTTAACTTTTGGGCGACATCATCTCGCGCTTTGGCTCGTCGTTCTTGATCCTCTCGGCTGCCGTGTGAAATCGAAAAGTTGTAATACATATGCGCGAGCGCGTAATCTTTCGGGATTCCCCTGCCGTTGGCGTACGCATGGCCGAGGTTGAAATGTGCAGCATCCCAGCCCTGGTAGGCGGCTTTGCGATACCACCTAACAGGATGATGAAAAAGAAACTTGGGTAGCGCGTGACCCTGGAAGACAAAATGGCG
>OCZT010003413.1_pt1 | contig 16228 bp, 18 predicted proteins | sample 1539031 | NCBI WGS metagenome assembly OCZT01 (sample SAMEA3539308, study PRJEB22396) | soil metagenome | biome: tundra; feature: field; material: soil | place: USA | collected 2010-05 | depth 0.15 m | reverse complement strand
GCCCGGTCGATCGCGACCTTCACGGCGTCCAGGGCCTCTCCCCAGTTCGTCTGTTTGCGCGTGTCGCTGCCGGCGACCCGGATCTCGGGCTTCAGGAAGTCCTGCCGGTTGAGCTCCTCGGCGCGGAAGCGGCCGTAGTCGCACATCCAGAAGTCGTTCACCGCCGGGGCGACGCGGGGGAGGAAGCGGTAGACGACGCGGTCCCGGTGTTCGATGGAGATGTGGCAGCCGATTTCGCAGCCGTCGCAGACGGAACGGGTTTTGTCGAGCCACCAGACGCGCTTGCGGAACCGGAATTCCTTCGTCGTGAGCGCGCCCACGGGGCAGACGTCGGCCGCGCAGGCGGAGAGGTCGTTGTCCAGCGGCCGGCCCTCGTGCGTCCAGACGAACGTGTGGCCTGCCCGCTCGATGAAGGTCAGCTCTCCCGTCTCCGTGATCTCACGGCAGAAGCGGATGCAGCGCGTGCACTGGATGCAGCGCGTCATGTCGGCGATGACGTGCGGGCCGATCGGCGTGCGGTCGTAGCCGGGGAACTGGCGGCGGGGCTCGGACGTGCGCGAGACCGGCAGGCCGGCGCCGAAGGCGTTGTCCTGCAGCTTGCACTCGCCCGCCTGGTCGCAGATGGGGCAGTCGAGCGGATGGTTGATGAGGAGGAACTCCATCGTGGCGTTGCGGGCCGCGAAGGCCTTCTCGGTCGAGGCCTTGATGACCATCCCGTCGCGCACGGGCACCGTGCAGGAGGCCTGGATCTTCGGCACGCCCTCGACCTCGACCATGCACATGCGGCACTGGCCGACGATGGAGAGCCGCGGGTGGTAGCAGAAGTGCGGGACCTCGACGCCGGCGGCACGGCACGCCTCGAGCGCGTTCGCGTCGTTCGGGACTTCGACGACCTTTCCGTCGACGGTTACGCGCGCCATGACGCCGTCCTGTCGGCAACCTTGTTCGTGAGGTCTTCTGGTGCGGCCAGCGCGAAATCGGGATGGTTGGATTTCGCGATGTAAGCCTCGAACTCCTCGCGGAACTTCGTGATCCCCGAGATGACGGGCGCGATTGCCGCGTCCGCGAAGACGCAGATCGTCATGCCGTTCCCCATCTGGTTCGAGATCTGGAGGAGGAGGTCGAGGTCCGACTTCTTCCCCTCCCCGTTCACGACGCGCTTGAGCATCTTGTGGAGCCATGGCGTGCCCTCGCGGCAGGGCGTGCACTGCCCGCAGGACTCGTGCGCGTAGAACTTCGCGATGTTCGTCACGGCCTTCGGGATGTCGGCCGTCTCGTCCATCACGATGATCCCCGCCGACCCGAACATCGACTTGGCGGCGACGAGGCCGTCGAAATCCATCGGGACGCCTGCAATCTCGGCGGCCGTGAGCATCGGCGCCGAGGAGCCGCCGGGGATGACCGCCTTGAGCTTCCGCCCGCCGCGGATACCGCCCGCCATCGCGAGGAGCTGCTCCCACGGGATTCCGATCGGGGCCTCGTAGACGCCGGGCTTCTCGACGTGGCCGGAGATGCAGTAGAGCTTCGGGCCTGTGTTCTTCTCGTTGCGGCCGACGCCCTTGAACCACTCGGCGCCGCGATCGACGATGTGCTTGACGCAGCACAGCGTCTCGACGTTGTTCACGACCGTCGGGCAGCCCCACGCGCCGGAGACCGCGGGGAAGGGCGGCTTGATGCGCGGGTGGCCGCGCTTGCCCTCGAGGCTCTCGATGAGCGCGGTCTCCTCGCCGCAGATGTAGGCGCCCGCGCCGCGGTGCACCGTGATCGTGAGGTCGACGCCGGAGCCGAGGACGTCGGTCCCGAGGAGGCCCTTCTCGTGGGCCTCTTTCACGGCGGCGTTCAGGATCTCGGCGCCGTGGACCATCTCTCCGCGGATGTAGATGTAGGCGTGCTTCACCTCGAGGGCGAAGCTCGCGAGCATCATTCCCTCGAGGATCTGGTGCGGGTCGTTCTCGATCAGGAGCCGGTCCTTGAACGTTCCGGGCTCGGACTCGTCCGCGTTGCAGAGGAGATAGACGGGCTTGTCGCCGCGCTTCTCCTTCGAGGGCACGAAGGTCCACTTCAGGCCGCAGGGAAAGCCGGCGCCGCCGCGGCCGCGCAGACCCGACGCCTTGACGACGTCGGTGAGCTTCGCGGGCGTCCACTCGGCCGATTTCACGCCCCCAAGCACTTTCTTCCATGAGGCGTAACCGCCGTCCGCGAGATAGGTGCCCAAGGAGGCCGAATTCGGCTTGCCCCGGCGGGCGAGAAGGACCGGCTCGATGGGGGCGAGGCCGCTCATTTCAGGCTCCCGAGGAAAGCGTCGAGTTTGTCTTTCGTGATCACGAAGTAGTCGTCATCGTTGACCATGACCGCGGGCGCTTTGTCGCACTGGGCGAGGCACTCCACCTCGATGACGGTGAACTTCCCGTCGGGCGAGACCTCGCCCGATTTCAAACCGCCGAGCCGCTTCTTGCACTCGTGGAAGACCTCCTCAGCCCCGTTCAGGTGACAGGAGATCGACGTGCAGACCTGGATGAGGTGCTTTCCGACGGGCGCCCGGTTGTACATCGTGTAGAACGTCACGACGCCCCACACGAATGCCGGCGCGAGATCGAGGAGCGTCGCCACGTAGTCCACGGCCTCCCGCGAGATCCACCCCCATTCGCGCTGCGCGAGCCAGAGCGTCGGAAGAAGCGCGGATTGTTTTGTGGGGTAGCGCCCGAGGAGGCGGTCGAAATCGGCTCGCGTCTCACGCGAGAACGAGAGAGTCCGGCCGCACGAAAGCGCGCTGTGCTCGCCCGTTCGCTCCAGCGCAGGCGTGGAGGGGGTCATGTTCGCTCCGCCCATGTCAATCCCAGTCGAACGCGCCCTTCTTCCACAGGTAGGCGAACCCGAGGAAGAGGACGGAGACGAACACGAGCATTTCGGCGAAGACTGGCCATCCGCCCTGCCGGAACACGACGGCCCAGGGGTAGAGGAACGCCGCTTCGACGTCGAAGAGGATGAAGATCATCGCGACGATGAAAAACTTGACGCTGATGCGTTTGTGGCTGTCGTCGAGCAGCGGCATGCCGCTCTCAAAGGGCGATAGCTTGCGTTTCGTGCGGATTTTGCGGCCGAGCAGGGCATTCAGGCCCAGCAAAACGATGCCGACGGCGAGGGCGCCCATGAGCATGAGCAGTATCGGCAGGAAGGCGAGAGGGGAACCCATGCGGCGCTCGTGATACTTTTCACAAAGTAGGCTCGTTCGTCAACCCCTCATTCGCATGTCAGGCGACCTCCTATTCTTCCCGGCCGCCCTCGTTCCCGCCTATCGCGGCGCCGGCACGGTCGGCGGCGTCGTACGCGGCCTTCGCGCGCATGTCGGGGAAATCCTGGTCGTGGACGACGGCAGCCGCGACGGCACCGCGGACGAAGCCCGGGCCGCGGGCGCACGGGTGCTGGAACGCCCGGAAAACGGGGGCAAAGGCTGCGCGCTTCGGGACGGCCTCGCCGACCTCCTCGCGCGTCGTTTCACGCACGTGGCGTTCGTGGACGCGGACGGCCAGCACGATCCGGACGACCTTCCGGCACTTCTCGCCGCCGCGCGGGGCGGCGCGGACTTCGTCATCGGGTCGCGCTTGAAGGACGCGGCCACGATGCCGGCGAAGAACTACTGGGCGAACACGATCGGCGACAAGGTGCTGTCGCGCATGACGGGACTGCCCGTCGAGGACGGCCAGTCGGGCTATCGCGTGATCGCCGCGGACCTGCTCCGGGCGCTCCGCCTCCACGCCGAGCGGTATTCCATCGAGAACGAGATCCTCATCAAGGCGGCACCCCGGGTCCGCCGCTTCGCCGCGGTGCCCGTGAAGACGATCTACGGCGCGCGGTCGCACTACCGCCCGTTCCGCGACACGTGGATCACCTCGTGGCTGTCGGTCTATTACAAGACGCTGGACTCCGACGCGAGCTAGGGGGGGCCCCATAATCCTCGGGTGGCCGAGCTCTTTCCCATTCTGACCATCGACGTGGAGGACTGGTTCCACGTCTGCGGGCATCCTCTCTACTCCGACCCGGCCACGTGGGCCGGCCGGGAAAAGCGCGTGCACGCCGGCGTCGAGCGCATGCTCGCGCTCCTCGACGGGTCCGGCTCCACTGCGACGTTCTTCGTCCTCGGCTGGATCGCGCGGCAGAGCCCTTCTCTCGTGCGGCGCATCGCCGACGCCGGCCACGAGATCGGCTGTCACGGAGACGTCCACCGCCGGATCTCCGAAATGACGCTGCCCGAGTTCCGTGAGGACCTCAGGAAGAGCCAAGACACGCTGCAGGAGATCGTCGGGAGGCCCGTGACTTCCTTCCGCGCGCCCGAGTGGTCCCTCAAGAGCGCCTCAAATCCCGCGTTCGCGGTCCTCGTCGAGGAAGGCTTCGCGCTCGACTCCTCCCTCACGACGGCGCCGCCGGTGGGAGAGCCTTCAAATCCGACGCGTCCCGTGACGCTCGAAACCGGCTCCGGCCCGATCCTGGAGGTCCCGCCGCTCATGGGCACGTTTTTCGGCTTCCGCGCGATGTGGGGCGGCGGCGTCTGCGCGCGCCTGACGCGCGAGAGCCGCGTCTCGGCCGCGATCGACCGGTCTCTCGCTGCCGGAGTTCCGCCGGTCCTGTATTCCCACCCTTGGGAGTTCGACGTCGCGCATCCCGCCATGCCAGGCCTCTCTCCCGTTCAGCGCCTCGTCCACTTCGCGGGGCGCACGCGGACGGAAGGGCGCTGGCGCCGCCTGCTGGCGCGCTACCGCTTCCAGCCGATCTCATCGGTTCGGATGGGCGCGAAGGAAAAAGAAGAGAAGATTTCTGCGAATGGGAAGAGGGGAGGAGTCGCCGCGTGAGCGCGCCTCTCGTCGTCACGGGGGCGTCCTCGTCCGCGTTCGCAGCGATTTTTCCGGGTCAGTTGTCCGAGAAGGCGGGGATGGGGGAGGCGTTCGCCCGGAGATACGAGTTCGCCTCTTCACTTTTCGAAGAGATCTCGACGCGCTCGGGCGTGCGCCTCGTCGACACCTTTTTTGGCGAGGGCAGTTCCTCGCTCCACGACGACCTGCCCGCCCAGGTCGGCGTCTTCGCGACCTCCCTCGCGGCGCTCGAAACCCTCCGCCGCATCCATCGGCTCGAGCCCGCGGCCGCCCTCGGCTACAGCCTCGGCACCTACGCCGCGTTCGTCGCGGCCGGCTCGCTGGAGACGTGGGCCGCGCTCGACGTCCTCCTCGAGGCCGAGCGCCTCATGTCCGAGGCATCACGGCGGGGGGAGCTGGATGGCGGAATGGCATACGTCATCGGGCTCGCGCGGCCGGCGGTGGAGGAGACGCTGGCGGCGCTGACGCCCGATCGCGCGCGACTCGGGATCGCGACCGAGAACGCGGCGGCGCAGTTTGTCTTCTCGGGCGAGCGGGCGCTCGTTGCCGCGGCGGTCGACGCGTTTCGGCCGATCGCGCTGAAGACAGATTTGCTTTCGATCAAGATCCCGATGCACACGAGTCGCCTCGAAGCAGTGTGTCAGGGTCTGCAAAGTTTCTTAGAAAGGGGAGTGAGCATCGCGCAGCCGCGCTCGGCTCTCTTCGCTCCGATGCTGGGCCGCCGGGTGGAGACCGCCGAGGAAGCCGCCCATGTCGTTTCTAGGCAAATCTCTCATCCCTCGCTCTTCGCATCGACGCTTCAGGCGATGCGCGGGGCTGGGCTGCGCCGCTTCGCGGAAGTGGGCCCGGGGGACGTGCTGACCCGGCTCGTCCGCTGGACCGTGCGCGACGCGCAGCTGCCGCCGCGCGCGCTGGAGGATCCGGAGGCGATCGACGTGTTCGCGAAGGCGCTGGCCCCTCCCGCTCTCTTCTCCTTCGAAGGAAAAACCAACCTTGCCGCGGCATCGGCGTCTCAGGATGTGAGAAGGTCCGAAAACAAATGAATTCTCCGAATTCTTCCGATTCCTCTCCCCGGACCCGCGTCGCGCTCGTCAGCGGCGCGTCGCGCGGCATCGGCCGCGCCATCGGCGAGCGCCTCGCCGCCGACGGCTATCACGCCGTCCTCACGTACCGCGCGGACGCGTCGGGGGCGGAGGCCGCCGTCGAGGCGATCCGGGCGGCCGGAGGGAGCGGGGAAGCCGTGAAAGCGGACGTGACGTCCGCGGCCGACATCGCGGCCCTCGCCGACCGCCTCGACAAGGAGCGCGAGGGCGTGGACGTGCTCGTGAACAACGCCGCCGTCCTGAAGAACGGCCTTTTCGCGCTCATGCCCGACGCGAACTGGAATCTCGTCCTCGACACGGCGCTCGGCGGCACCTACCGCATGACGAAGGCCGTGATGCGCGGGATGCTGCGGCGCCGCTGGGGGCGCATCGTGAACATCTCGTCGCTCGCGGCGTTCTCGGGGAGCGTCGGGCAGACGAACTACTCGGCCGCGAAGGGTGCTCTCGTCGCTTTCACGAAGTCGCTCGCGGCCGAGGTAGGGGCCTTCGGCGTCACCGTGAACGCGGTCGCGCCCGGATTCGTCGAGACCGAGATGATTTCGTTCCTCACGAAGGAAGTCCGCGAGGACTTCCTCAAGCGGGTCCCGGTGCAGCGCTTCGGCCGGCCGGAGGACATCGCCCCGTTCGTCTCGTTTCTGTGCACGGACGGCGCGGGGTACCTCACGGGCCAGACAGTGCGCATCGACGGCGGCTTCGTCGGCTGAGAAGCCGGCCGGGTCCGCCGCTCGTATACTCCGCTGTTCCGGTCAGACCGGGAGGGGAGTAGTTCTTGTCAGACGACCTGAAGAAGAGAGTCAAGGAGCTGATCGTTCGGCAGCTCAAGCTCGAAATGGATCCCGCGACGATCGCCGACGACGCGCCGCTTTTCGGCGACGCGGACGGCGGCCTCGGCCTGGACTCGATCGACGCCCTCGAGCTCGTGCTCGGCGTTGAGAAGGAGTTCGGCATCAAGGTGCAGGACGAAGAAGTGGGCGTCAAGGCCTTCGCCTCCGTGAACGCGCTGTGCGAGTTCGTGCGCCAGAAGGCGGCCTGAAAAAGGTGGATTTCGAGCCCCTGCCGCACGCCTTCCCGTTCCGCTTCGCCGACGGCGTCGTCGAACGGACCGGCCCGGCGGCGGGCCGTGTGCGGGCGTGCGTGACGGCCAATGCCGAATCCGTGCGCGCCACGGAATTCCCCGCGGCCGTGCTGGCCGAGCTCGTGGCGCAGTCGGCCCTGCTCCTTCAGGGCGGCGACGCGGCGCTCGGGCGCAAGGGCTTTCTCGCCGGCGTGTCCGATTTTTCGGTCCAGCGGCTGCCCGTTGCTGGAGACGTCCTCACGATCGACGTCGCGATTGCCGGCCGGCTCGGCGACACGGTCAAGTTCGAGGGCATCGTCCGCGATGCCGAGGGGGGCGCGGTCGCGCGCGGCTCCGTGACCGTCAAGCAGGGAAGCGCCTGATGGACAGCTCAGGCACCTTCCCGCGCGGCTCGGGTCTCTTCGTGAAGAAGAAGGTCGCGCTTGCCGGTGCGCCGGCCGGGCTGCTGCGCGGTGCAGCCAAGGCGCTCGAGACGGCGGGCTATTCGGTCGTTGCCGCCGAGCGGCTGGACGACCTCCTCGCGATTCCGGCCGAAAAGGTCCCGGATCTCGTGATCTTGGACAGCGGATTCCCCCCGGATGGGGGCGTCGCCGCCTGCCGGAAGCTGCGCGAGCAGACTTGCTGGCGCACGGTCTCGATGATGCTCGTCGTGGCGGCGGGGGAGCCGCACCTCGAGGAGGCCCTCGTGCCTGGCGTGAACGATTTCATGCTCGCCCCTTTCCCTCCCGCCGAGCTCCTCGACAAGACGAAGCGGCTCACGCTCATCCCGGCGCGCCGGGAGCTGAACACGCTGGCGCGCGTGCGCGACGGCCGCCCGGACGGGGCGCTCCTCCTCGGAAAGACGCTCAATGTCTCGGGGAACGGTCTCCTCGTGGAGATCGAGAGCGCTATCGCGATCGGGCGCATCGTCGAGATCGAGTTCTTACTACCCGAAGATCCCCAGCCCCTGAACGCGAAGGGCCGGATCATGCGCCGGACGACCGAGCTCGACCACTTCCACCCCGCCTTCGGCATCCGGTTCACGGAGATCTCCGAGAAGGACCAGGTGCGAGTCGATGCCTTCGTCGCGGAGCGCGAGCGCGCGGGCTTTCGACGCTGACGACGCCGCTGATTTGACGACGCCCGGCACGGGCCTTATCCTGCCGGTCCGCGCGAAAGTGGCGGAATTGGTAGACGCGCAAGGCTCAGGACCTTGTGGCCTTTATCGGCTGTGGGGGTTCGAGTCCCCCCTTTCGCACCAGGCTCTCCGACCTCTCTTCGACCGCTCCAAGGCCCCCCATGAATTCCAATCAACTCCGTGACGCGATCCTCGAGGCGCTGAAGCCTCGGAGTTCGCGCGTCCTTTCGTTTTCCGAGCTCGCGAACCGCGTCCTGCGGGCGGATCTCGACCCATCGCGTGAGGACGCTCTGCGCGCGGCCGCCGCCGAGCTCGAGCGCCGGGGCGAGATCGTCCGCGTCAAGGGCGAGAAGCTCTCTCGCATCGAATTCACCGACTATCAGGCCGGCACGCTCGCGATTCGCGGCGAAGGTCGGGCGTTCCTCCTGTCCGGCGTGCCGGGCGTTCCCGACGTGCCGGTGACGGCGGTGGGAAGCGCCCTCGACGGCGACGTCGTCCTCGTGCGGTTGGCCGCCCCGCGCCCCGCAGAGAAAGAAAAGGGTCCGCGCGCCCGCATGGAGAGGCGGGCTCGAGTGGAGCCGCGCGCCTCAGGCGTCGTCGTGAAGGTCCTGAAGAGGCGCCGCGAAACGGTCGTCGGAAAGATCGCGCGCGGCCCGGAGGGCACGTTCATCGTGCCGTTCGACCGCCGGATAGACGCGCGGCTCGCGGTGCCGGACGGCAAGGACATGTCGGCCCCGACGGGCATCTTCGTGGAGGCGCGCATCACCGCGTATCCCGACGACCGCCGGCTCGCCCTGGCCGAGGTGCTGGAGCTGATCGGATTCGAGGGCGACCCCGGCGTCGACGTCGAGGTTGTGGCCCGCAAGTGGGGAATTCCCAGGGTCTATCCCGAGGCCGTGATCGCCGAGGCCGAGGCTGCGAACGGTACGGTCGGGACCGACGAGCGGATGCTCCGGGCGGACTTCACGGGGCGGACGATCGTCACGATCGACGGCGAGACCGCGCGCGATTTCGACGACGCGATCGAGGCCGAGGAGCTTCCGGGCGGCGGCTTCCGCGTCGGCATCCACATCGCGGACGTCTCTCATTACGTGTCCATCGGCAGCGCCCTCGACGCCGAGGCGTTCGAACGCGGAACGTCGGTCTATTTCCCGGACCGCGCCATCGCCATGCTTCCGGAGCGCCTTTCGAACGACCTCTGCTCGCTGCGCCCGAACGAGGAGCGGCGGACGTTGTCGGCGATGCTCACGCTGGACAATCAGGGCGAGACGGTGAAGAGCGAGTTCTTCAGGTCCCTCATCAAGAGCCGTGCTCGTCTCACATACACCGATGTTGGAGATTTCTTAGAAAGTGAAGAGGGAAAGGGGGGCGCCGCTCGAAGCGCTCCCGCCGAAGCCCAACCGCTTTCTCCTTCTAAGAAGTCTTTCTCTCCTTCTCCCATCTCCCTGGGGGTCGGTCTGATGCTGCGCGTCGCGCGGCGCGCGGCGCAGGCGCTTCGGGCGCGGCGCGTGCGGCGTGGCTCGCTGGACTTCGACCTGCCGGACTCCGACGTGCTCCTCGGCGAGACCGGGGACGTCGTGGCGATCGTGCGCGCCGTGCGCAACGAGGCGCACCGGCTCATCGAGGAATTCATGCTGGCCGCGAACGAGGCGGTCGCCAAGCACCTCGAGTTCATCCCGACGCCGACGCTCTACCGCGTGCACGACCGGCCCGACGAGAGCCGCCTCGCGGACATCCGGGTCGTGCTGGGGCCGCTCGGTTACGACCTGCTCGAGGGCGAGGAAGAAGTCTCGCCGGCGACTTTCCAGGCGATCCTCGACCAGGCGCAGGGAAAACCCGAAGAACGCCTCGTATCGGACCTCGTCCTCAGGGCCCAGAAGAAGGCCATCTACTCCGAAGAGTGCCGCGGGCACTACGCGCTCGCCGCGAAGCATTACTGCCATTTCACGTCTCCCATCCGGCGCTATCCGGACCTCCTCGTCCACCGCGCCCTCGTGGAGTGGCTCGCCATTCGTCGGCCGCCCGCGGCCGACGACGCGGACGGCCGTACGCGCTGGTTCCACGAGGCGGCGGCGCACTGCTCGTCGCGCGAAAGGCGCGCCGAGTCGGCCGAGCGCGAGGCTGTCGCGTGGAAGAAATTCGTGTTCCTGTCGTCGCGGGTCGGCGAGGAGTTCTGGGCGTACGTCTCGGCGGTCGTGGGCTTCGGCCTTTTCGTGACGCTCGAGGACATCTACGTCGACGGCCTCGTGCCGATCTCGTCCCTGGGGGACGACTTCTACCGGTACGAGGACGTCGAGCACCGCCTCGTCGGCTCCTCGACGGGACGCGTCTACCGCCTGGGAGACCGTCTGCGCGTGAAGCTCGTGAAAGCCGACGCCGAGAAGCGCGGCCTCGACTTCGTGCCCGTAGGCGAAAGCGCTGGCGCGCGCCGAGGGGTTCGCGCCCACGTCCCCCCGAAGCCGCAGAAGGGGCGCGGCCGCCGGCCGTCCCCGGCTCCTCCGCGCGGAAAGACGCGGCGGCGACGCTGAAAGAGTGAAAACCCAGTGAACAGCTTTCGTGTCGTCCTCGTCGGCCGCCCGAACGTCGGGAAATCGGCCCTTTTCAACCGGCTCGCGCGCGAGCGCCGCGCCCTCGTGCACGACCGCCCGGGGATGACGCGCGACGCGCTCGAGATGACGGCCCGGACGCCGTCGGGGCGCGCCTACACCCTCGTCGACACGGGCGGATTGGATCTCGACGCGGCGGGCGGCTTCGCGGAGTGGACGAGCGACCGGGCGCTCGCGGCCGTCGCGGACGCGGATCTCATTCTCTTCGTCCTCGACGGCATCGCCGGACGCCTTCCCGAGGACGAGCGGCTCGCCCGCAAGCTCCACGCCCTCGGAAAGAACGTGGTCGTCGCCTGGAACAAATGCGACGCGAAAGCCGCGGCCGAGTCGCTCGCCGACGGCTTCTCGCTGGGCTTCTCGAAGGTCATCGGCGTCTCGGCGCTCCACGGTACGGGCGCGGACGAGCTGCTCGAGGCGATCGAAACCGTGCTGCCGTCGGACCTCGATCCGGACACGCGCACGGAGCCGCTTCCGATCGCAATCGTCGGCCGCCCGAACGTGGGGAAGTCGTCGCTCGTGAATGCGCTCGTCGGGGCGGACCGCGTGATGGTGTCGGAGATCGCCGGCACGACGCGCGACTCGATCGACGTGCGCCTGTCCCGGGGCGGCCGGGAGTATCTCTTCGTCGACACGGCGGGGATCCGGCGCAAGGGCAAGACGACCGATTCGGCCGAGCTGCTTTCGATCGTCGCGTCCCGCAAGGCGATAGACCGGGCGCGGCTCGTCGTCATCGTCTTCGACGCCTCCGCCGGCATCACGGCGCAGGACGCCACGATCGCGGGCTATGCGGAAGAGGCCGGCCGCGGCGTACTTCTGGTCGCGAACAAATGGGACCTCATCGAGAAGGACCGCCAGCGCGCGACCGAGCTCAAGCACGACACGGAGAGGCGTTTCATTTTTCTCCGCAAGGCGCCTTTCCTGCCGCTCTCGGCCACGACGGGGAAGGGCGTCCAGCGCCTCCTCCCCGAGGCGGACGCGCTCGCGAAGAGGTTCACGACGCGGATGTCCACGGGCGAGCTGAACCGGCTGCTGCAGAAATCATTCGAACGGGAGGAGCCCCGCGGGCGTTCGGGCCGCAACATGAAGATCCGATACGCCGTGCAGGTGGCTGCCGAGCCGCCGCTGATCCGTCTCTTCGCGGACCGGACCGAACCGCTGCACTTTTCCTTCGAGAGATTCCTGCAGAATCGCATCCGCGAGAAGTGGAACCTGAACGGTGTGCCGCTGAAGTTCGTCGTCAAGAAGGACGACTGACCTTCGGATCGGCCCGTCGATGTGTTAAAAAGACTCGACGACACGTTGATGTCATGACGCAAATGACGAGCGAAAACGCCGAGGTCCGTTACAAGATCGGGGACGTCTGCCGCATCGCGGACGTTCAGCCGTACGTCCTGCGTTACTGGGAGTCGGAGTTCCCGCTCCTCGCGGCCGATCGCTCGCTCGCCGGCCCGCGCACGTACAGTGCGCGCGAGCTCGAGCTGATCGGGCGGATCAAGCGGCTTCTCTACGACGAGGGCTATACGATCGCCGGCGCCAAGAAGCGGCTCGAGACCGAGGCCGCGAGCGCGCGGTCCCACGACACGAATCCGGCCTTTATCCCGGCCGACGCGGGGAAGAGCGAAAAGGACGAGAAGTCCGAGAAGCCGGAGAAGCAGTCGCATAAGGCCGTGAAGCCTCCGGAGCGCCCTCCCGGTCGCCGGCCGTCCTCGAAATCCGCCACGCCGCTATTCGTCGAGACCTCGCCCGCCTCCGGTCAGACGGAGCCGGTGGAAACGGCCTCCGCCGTCGACCCGGCCAAGGTCGGAACGGCGCAGACACCGGACCCCCGGGTTGCGCGCGTCGTCGCGGAGCTGAAGGAAATCCTGAAGCTCCTCGGCGGCGAGTGATCAGAGCCCCAGGAGAATACGCACGATCTCCTCGACGCGAGCCAACGTCCGCAGGGCGATGACGCCGCGCCGCCGCACGAGACGCTCGCGGGCGATTGTTCGGATCTGATCGCAGAGGATGGCGGACGGGGCATCAAGTCCACCCTCTGGCGGCCGCACGACGAGGTGCGACGGGATCGAGCGAATCGTGGACGTGATGGGAAGCACGCTGGCGAGTTCGGCGGGACCGGCGTTGAACGTGTCGACCGAGAGGACGAGCACGGGCCGCGTGCCACGCTGCTCGTGCCCGCGCGTCGGGCTCAGATCCGCGAGCCAGACCTCCCCGCGGCGGGGGAAGGAACCGCTCACGGTTTCTTGCGGCGGACGCCTGGCCGCTCAGCGGGGAGGCCGTCGGCGAGCGTTGTGTCCCATGTCGCACGCTCGGCGAGATGCGCCTTCCACGCCACGGGCTCAGCGCGCAGCGTCGCATAGCCGTCGTTCACCCGACGCAGGAACCGGTCGCGCCGGTACAGCTCCAGCGCCTCGACGAGCACGCCCTGGAGCGTCGACTGGCGTTCCTCAGCCAGCCCGCGGAGGGTCTCGTGCATGTCCGCCGGTATCCGGATCGTGGTCGAGGAGATCGCCATATCTACAAAATAGTAGACTCAAACGTGACGGTCAAGGGGAATTCGAGTGCTGGGGCAGCGGTCTAGGCCGATAGTCCGGGCGCACTCTCAGGCGCCTCACGGCATGGTATAAACCGCTACCCCCGAAGGGCTTCCCGCTCTTCGATGCTGTCCTCGGTCGGGACGTGGCGCAGCCTGGTAGCGTACTTGAATGGGGTTCAAGGGGTCGTGGGTTCGAATCCCACCGTCCCGACCATCTCGGTCTCAGGGCGGGAGCCGTGAGGCGCGCACGATGAACCGGTTCGGCGCGTGGCCCACGTACGCGAACGGATAGCACGTCACGAGTGTGAGGACGGCGTCGCCGGTCGGGTCGAGGATCCGCGTCGCCTCCGGCGCGACCACCTCGGTCGAGTCCACGCGGTACTCGTAGCGGTGGCCGGCCGTGCGGATCCGGATCGTGTCATGGACCTGGATGAGCCGCAGCGCGCGGAAGAAGGAGTCCCGGTGTCCCGCGAGCGCCATGTTGCCGCGCTCGCCGGGCCGCGCCGTCCCGGGGATGTGCCCCACCGCGACGGCGAGCGTCGTGTCGTCGTCCCCCTCCCGCACGATCGCCGAGACGCCGATCCGCGGGATCTCGATCCGGCCGAGGACGAGCGGATCGGCGTCGGGAGCCGGCGCGGACGGCCCGGTGGACGCCAACACCGGAGAAGACTCCGGGCCGTACGTCAATGCGGCGGCCCTCCGTTCCATGTCGGAAAAGGCGCGCCCCTGGCGCGCCTGGTAGACCCGAGTATTGACGATCGCCGCGAGGGCCACGCCGAGGAGCGAGAGGCCGATCACGCAGAGGGCGATCTCGGCCCGACGGAGCCACCGCACGATGCCGGACCTTGTCACGCCGCCCGGTTCGTGAGGATGCGGAGCCCGAGAGCGCCGCCCAGAGACAAGAGACCAAGAGCGGCGAAGAGCGGAACGTGGCTCGCCGTCGCCGGCAGCTGCTTGAGTGGACGGGCCTCTGCCACCACGACGGGCGGCGCCGGCTCCGCGTACGGTTTCACCTGCAGATCCGGCGTCACGACCGCGATGGGCACGGACTTGTATTCCGCTTCCTTCACCTCGTCCGGAATCGCGATCACGGGCTCCTTAGCCGCGGCCGCGAGCTCCATGGCGCGCCGTTTCGGATAGATGATGTCCTGACCCTTCTCCGTGTCGCGAGCGAACCACGTGCGAAGCGCCTTGGGCTGGCCCGGGGCGGTCGCGTAATAGATGTAGCGGCTCGACGGGACCACCTCGTCCGCCCGGATCGGGTGCGGCGTCGAGAGGACGGTGGCGAAGACCTTCGTCTGCTCCACGTTCGTGACCTGAATCGAGTTGCGGTCGGAGGCGAGCATCACGACCTTGATGAGGTACGTTCCGGGCTGCAGGGTGAATCCCCCTACGTCGAGCGGCTCCGTCACGGTGAAGGTCGAGTTTTCCTTGTCGCTTTGCGCATAGGCGACGGGCGCCGATACGATACCGAGGAGCGTCGCGAACGTGCCCAGGGCCAAGCAGGTCATCAGTTTTTTCATCTCAGAACCTCTTCTTTCTCTTAGTGGACTTTGGAGAGACCGGAAACGGTCCGGCAACCGATGTGTCCCGAAGTGGAGTCGTGGAGCTCAACCGAGAAGGTCGACAACCTTCTTGACGCCTTCGATCGAACGGGTCTTCTTGATTGCCGCCCTCGAGGCCTCGGGGTTGTCGAGCTTGCCGCGCAGACTGACGACGCCGTCCACGACCTCGACCTCGATCTTGAGTGCGTTCCTACCAATTTCGGCCAGAAGGATGCCCTTCACCTTCATCTCGAGCGCCACGTTCTTCACCGAAGCTTCGCTCGCGGCCAACGGCCCCGCGGCCTCCTTCACCGTCACCTTGTTGTCGACCTTCTTGATCCCTTCGACCGACAGGGCGACCTGCTCGGCGAGCCCCTGGCTGGGCGACTTCGTCACCTCACCGGTGAGGATTGCTGTCTCTCCGGAGACAGAGACCGTTATCCGAAGCGCGTCGGCGCCGAGCTTGTCGATCAGCTTGGCCTTGACGGAGGTGGCGTTGATCGCCTCGGAGACCTCGGTAGGAACCGCCTCGGACCTGTCCGCGGCGTTCGCTGGTGATGCCGAGAGGAACCATGTGAGGGAAAGGGCTGCCGCGAGGATCGGAACTAAGTTCTTTTTCACTGTCTGAGTCTCCCGCTGAACATCACCGCAATTCCCCTGCCAGCGGCGGCGGGCTGTCTCAGGCTCGTTTGCCCGGTCGGGGAGCATCCAGGCGCCCACGGCGTGGAATATCTTTCATCGCTCGCTGGCGCCGCCCTTGCGTCTCTGTCGACGAGAAGGAGCCAGCATGGGGCCCGCGAGCAGACCGCTGTTCCTCCTCGGCGTCCTCTGTGCGCTCGCCACGCCGGGCGCGGGGGCGGAGGAGGTGGCTCCCGGCACCCCCATCGTGGCGGTGCGGATCGACCGGCACGACGTTTTCGATCTCGACGACCCGTCCACCTCGGCGTGGCCCTATCGGTGGGTCGACGCGCTGCACATCGTCACCCGCGAGGACTTCATCAGATCCCTGCTCCTCTTCCAAGTCGGTGACCGCCTCGACCCCAGGCTGCTCGCGGAGAGCGAAATCATTCTGCGAGGTACGGGCTTCCTCAACCCCGTGAACATCTCGGCGCGGCCGGTCCCTGGCGGGGCCGAGGTGGTGGTCGAGACCCACGACCAGTGGACCACAGGCGTCTCCGTCAGCTACGGCATCTCCGGGAATCGCCGGCACGCCGGCTTCGGCCTCTCGGAGGACAACGTTCTGGGGATGGGAAAGAGCATCCTCTTCGACGTCTCGTCGGACCCCGAACGGACCTCCACCACGTTTCGCTACAAGGACATCACGTTTCTCCACAGCCGCTGGCAGCTCGAGCTGGAGCACCAGTCGTCCTCCGACGGGTCGA
>OCZT010003412.1_pt1 | contig 16229 bp, 9 predicted proteins | sample 1539031 | NCBI WGS metagenome assembly OCZT01 (sample SAMEA3539308, study PRJEB22396) | soil metagenome | biome: tundra; feature: field; material: soil | place: USA | collected 2010-05 | depth 0.15 m | reverse complement strand
ACGCTCTTCCGATCTAGAACATTGGCGAACTTGCAGACTTCGCGATGCAATTGCAGAAAGGTAAGCGTTCGCTGCTCACCGGGCTCGCCTTCCCAGATGAAGGCCGCCTTGTTTCTTCGCCAGGTCGTCAGGTGGCGGTCGAGGCAATTGTGGGCGATGTTTATCTTGCCGCCGACGAACCATTTGGCGAATGGTTCATTCCATTCGAGGACTGTGTCCCACTTACGAAACCAATCGAGGCTCTCCGCTTGTTTGGCCCAAAAGGCATCGGGGTCCGCCTCGGCCTCGGCATAGAGCCGCTCGAACTCTTCGTAGCTCTTGATATGTGCTTGCCGGGCAAACTCGGGCGGCGGGGGAAAGACGCGGTCCTCGCTCAAGATGGATTCTATCTCGGTACGCTCTGCCATGGTTTTCAGATTATAGATTATTGGGGACTTCTATCTAAAGCTCGGACTGAGACGGCCGCTCCTCATTGCGGGACCCGGGCAGTCGACTGTCTGACGACGATCGTCGGCTCGACACTGATAGTTCGCGGGACGTCTTCAGTCGATGTGTTTCGGACACGTTCCAAAAGCGTTGCGGCGGCAATGCTTCCCATCTCGAAAAGGGGCTGACGTATGGTCGTCAGCGGCGGATTGTGAAAGGCAGCCGCATAGATATCGTCAAACCCGAGCACGGAAACATCCGCGGGAACGCGCAAACCCATTTCTTCAAGCGCTCGGATCGCACCTATGGCCGATATATCGTTAAAGGCAAACACGGCCGTAAAATGTTCGCCATTGGCAAGGACCGATTTCATCGCGGTATATCCCACCTCGGGCGATGGCGAATCGCCTTGTAATTGGGCCGATAACAACGGATCTAGTGAAATGCCGCGCTTGTTTACCGCTTCGTTGATCGTACTCCATCGGATCATCGTGTCCGAGCTGAATTCCTGCCCTTTTAGGGCCGCGATCCGGCGGTGGCCGAAGTTATAAAGATGACCGATGCCGAGCTCAGCCGCGTGCCGGTGGTTAAGTACTACATTTGTGACACCCTTGATGTCCACTTGGCCCGAGATATTCACTATCGGGATCGTCGGTTCAAATCTGATCGGGGTATCGACGGCAATGATGCCTTCTACCTGGCGTTCCAGTAGCAGCCTTGGAATTTCCTCCAGCAATTCCTCACGGTGTAGATGGCTCGCGGTCAGGTAGAAATACTCTTCCTTTGACAAGACCGATTCCACGCCATTCAGGACCATCGCTGAATATCCGTCGCTCAATTCCGGCACGATGACACCGATCGTGTTTGTCTTTTGTACGCGCAGCGACCGGGCAAGATAGTTCGGACGATAATTCAGCTCCCGAGCGGCAACGAAAATGCGATTCTTGGTTTCTTCGGGTATCGAGACAGCCTTTGGCGAATTGTTTAGGACAACCGACAAGGTGGTGGGCGAAAGGCCGAGATGACGGGCGAGGTCCTTTAGACTGACATTATCGCCGGATCGCGTCCGATCGGACCGCTTTTGACTTGTTCGGCCATCTTTTTTTGGCATCGCGTCAGATATTGGCACAGTCCCGCAAAACATTTCAAGGTGCTTGAGACGGTTGATAACCGGTTTTTGGTCCTTCTTTGCGCAAGAGAGTTTGTCAAAAAGAGCGGCTTTGGGCCGATTAACGGCCTTTTGTTCGAAAAATGGCACAGAATAGCAAGATTTTTCTTGACAAGAACAAAAGTGGGTGCAAAATAGTCGTTACTAAAACGATTTACTAAAACGTTTCACCAATGGGGGCGAAACATAACATCATTACCTTTTCTGTATGGCGGATGACTGAACTATTAACGTCTTCGCCGACGATTTTTACACCCTACGGACAAAAGATTGTTGGAGGACCTCAATGCTTCGATCAAAAATCAACCTATCGAGTCTTTGTATAACCTTATTATTGGTGGTAATTCTTGCCACGATTGGACACGCCCAGTTCAGAGCGGGCGTCCAGGGGACCGTCACGGATACGGGCGGCGGCACGGTCGGCGGTGCGACCGTTACGCTGACAAATAAAGAGACCAATGAGACAAAGCAGACGCAGACAACCGCTGACGGGTTTTACCAGTTTACCAATCTGCCGCCGGGTCTCTACACGGTGACTGTAGAACAGCAAGGCTTTAAGAAACGGGTCGTAAACGATATCAGGGTCAGCGCCGAATCGGTTAAGGGACAGGATGTGGTACTCGAGGCGGGCGTGATCAGCGAAACGGTGACAGTACAGGCTGAGGAAGCGCCGCTGCAAACTGAGGATGCCAATATTCGTAAGACCATTACGACAGAGGAGGTGCTCCGGCTTCCGCAGGTGGGACGCGATCCGTACGAGTTGGCCCGCCTTGCACCCGGTGTATTTGGATCGGGGGCCCGCGACGGGAGCGGCGGTTCTGTGAATTTGCCTAACACCAGCGGTCCGGGCGGTTCAAACGACTCGATTTTTCAAACTGAGAATCAGGTGCCGATCTCGGCAAATGGTCAACGTGTCTCGGCCAACAACTATACGATCGACGGTACGAGCGTCAACAGTCAGACGTGGGGCGGAGGGGCGGTAATAACACCAAGCCAGGAAAGCGTAAAAGAGGTTCAGGTAACATCGAGCACCTATTCAGCGGAGGACGGTCGTAATAGCGGAGCCCAAATCAAGGTTGTTTCGCAAAACGGTACAAACGCTTGGCATGGAAGCGCTTTTTACTTGATGGACGATCCGGCTCTCAATGCGTTTAATAAGTTCAACGGGGTTCCGGGTGTCGTTTTTGCGACGCCGACCCGTGTGGAAAGAAAATTTAAGACATTCGGGGGCAGCTTTGGCGGCCGCATCGTTAAGGACAAACTGTTCTTCTTTTTTTCCTATGAAGGTTTGCGGGAAAATACGTCGAACACTTTCAATAGCCTTGTTGAAACATCGGCCTACCGCTCGGCGATAATTAACGCTCGGCCAAATACTCTAACAGCAAAGATCTTGGGTGCTTCCGGTGTCGAACCGCGAATTGTTCAGAATCTTGGCGGAACGTGCGCCAGTGCTGGCATAAACATACCATGTCAGGTGGTTCCGGGCGGCTTTGATGTAGGTTCTCCAACCGGCGCGTATGGCACCTATAATTCGCTTGGCAATCCGTCCGGCGGTGGTTTTGACGGCATAGCCGACCTTCAGTTCGTACAGTTATCTAATCCGCGGAGCTTCAAAGGAAACCAATATTTTAGCCGAGTTGACTATGATGTAACAAAAAAAGACAAGGTGGCCGTTTCGTCGTTTATCGTTCCATCGAGTGCTATCGGGGCGGACACGACCGCACAGGCGAGACCGATGGCGGATATCAATTCAAAGCGGATGAACTACGCCCTCGGGTTCATTTACACGCGGACAATCTCGTCTAACATGATCAATGAGGGCCGCTTTAATATCACGCGATGGGGCTTTGACGAAGTTGCGTCAAATCCGCAAGCAAACCTGGGCCTTCCCCGCGTCGAGGTTGAAGCCATTTTTGGTGACCGGCTTCGATTTGGATTTCCTCGAAGTTCAAATACACCAGGCGTGATCACCGAAAAGCAGCTTGATTTTCGCGACATTCTGACCCGGACGTTTGGCAATCATGTAATGAAGATCGGTGCCGAGTTTCGTAAGGATCTGAATAGCAATGGCGAAATTGGGAACGCCCGTCCGCTCTATTCAATGAGCGGGCTTTGGAATCTTGCCAATGGTACGCCGATCTTTGAAACGATAACGGCAGATGCCAACGGAAAGCCATCGGCCGATAATACAAAGTTCCATACATCGGAGCTTGCGTTTTTTGTCCAGGACGATTGGAAGTTTCGGCCCAACCTGACCTTGAACCTTGGCTTGAGATGGGATTATTTCTCGCCGATAACCGCAGACACGGGCGTTCTGGGAAATCTAATTCCGGACGCCAACGGTGGTCTTGCCGGGGCAAAGATCTCGACCGCAAAACAATTCACTGGAAAGGACCTTAATAATTTTGGTCCGCAGTTGGGGTTTGCCTGGAGCCCACACCGTTTTGACGACAAACTCGTAATTCGTGGCGGTGGCGGCATCGGTTACGACCGCTTGCCCAATGCATTGCTTGCGAACGCCCGCCGCAATCCGCCAAACGGCCAGAACTTTGGCATTTGCTGCGGAACGGCATCGACCGATTTCGGAACGCCGTTCGTAGGTGGATTGATCACATTTGTCGGCAGCACCGACGGAACGATCACCGGCTATCCAGCGAACCCGCTTCTCGGCGGCGGTACCAATCCTGCCAACGGGCTGCCAAACAGTGGATCGATCGAGATCTACGCTGCCCCCCAGAACCTGCCGACAGCCTACGTTGAACGCTGGTCGTTGGAGGGCGAATACCAACTGCCGCTCAGCCTGGTAGCGACTCTCGGTTATCAGGGGAGCTCGAGTCACAAGTTCGTTCGCATTCTGCCGCTTCACATAACCGGACCGTCGACCAACCCGGCCATTTTCGCCGCGTACTTCGCAAGTCCCGATGTAAATGCAAATTACAACGCGATGCTCGCCAGGCTGCAAGGACGTTTTTTGAAGCAGCTCTCGTTCGATATGAACTACCGGTTCAGCAAGAGTATCGACACTGCGTCGTTTGAGGCTCCAACCGCTTTGACCAACCAGAGCTTTCCCGTGGATCAGCGCCAAGAGCGCGGGCCTTCGGACTTTGATGTAACGCACCTTTTCACCGTCAGCGGGCTTTGGGACCTCCCACTGTTTACGAATCATAATAACTGGAGCGGCAAATTGTTGGGGGGATGGCAGATAAATGCAGTTGCCACAATGCACTCGGGATTTCCGTGGACGCCGAAACTTTTCGGTTGTTTGTTAGGGACCACAACAAACAACTTCTGTGATCCACGGCCAACGCAGTTCTTTGGAAAACAGCCCCTTTCCAACACCAATGCCAATTTCCTGCAGCCCGGCGGAATATTTCCAGGTGGCGGCCCTGTGTACTTCAGCACATCCGTGCCGTTTAACGGCAATCCTTTTGCCAACCTGCCGGGAATCGGACGAAATCGGTTCCGCGGCCCGCGGTACCACGACCTCGATATGTCTTTCGTTAAGTCGTTTGGCCTTCCGGCCATGGGTTTCTGGGGCGAAGGTGCAAAGGTCGATCTGCGATTCAATTTCTTTAACATACTCAATACGTTGAATTTGGCACCGTTCAATTCACTTAGTGATCCGACCAGGGTCACCCTCGCAGCATTCGGTACCGCGACTAACGCTCTTGCGGGGCGAACTGGCGAATTCCAGGTTAGATTTAGTTTCTAAATTATACTCGCGATTGTAGATCAGGAGGGTCACTCCTGATCTACACATCTTTCCCGTATCCTTGTTCTCAAATCGCTGTTCGACGACGCCGATCAAAGCGTTCCCGTCAGCAAAGCCGATGAATACCTAAAATGATTGTCAGCATGCGGCGAACGATCTCGGCGATCCTTGTGGCGTGGGTATTGGCATTCCCTTTGCCGGCACTTGCACAAACCAACGCAGCCATCGAACGCAAGATAACGTTGCTTCTTGCCCAAATGACTCTCGCGGAAAAGCTTGGCCAGCTACAGCAGCTCGATGGCGATTATGCGGGCAACGCTCGACCCGAGCAGCTCGAGTTAGCCCGGAAAGGTCTGTTAGGATCGACCCTCAACGTACGCGGCGCAAAGTTTACTAACGAGCTGCAGCGTGCCGCCATGGAGTCGCGCCTAAAGATCCCGATCTTGTTCGGATTTGATGTCATCCATGGATACCGGACGCTATTTCCTATTCCACTGGCCCAGGCCGCGAGTTGGGATCCCGCAATGGTCGAACGCGATGCTTCGATAGCGGCCGCTGAAGCTCGAAGCGTCGGACTTCATTGGACCTTTGCCCCGATGGTCGATATTGCCCGCGATCCGCGTTGGGGCCGGATCATGGAAGGCGCGGGCGAGGACCCGTTCCTAGGGTCGATAATGGCAGCGGCGAATGTCCGCGGTTTCCAGGGGACCGACCTTACGCGCCAGGACAAGATAATGGCGTGCGCCAAACACTTCGCCGGGTACGGTGCGGCTGAGGCCGGACGCGACTACAACACCGTCGATATGAGCGAGCGTACGCTCCGCGGCGTCTATCTCGCACCCTTTAAAGCCGCAAAAGACGCGGGCGTCGGCAGTTTTATGACCGCGTTCGACGATCTTAACGGTATCCCCTCAACCGCCAATCCTTTCCTTCTGCGCCAGATCTTAAGAAACGAATGGAAATTTGACGGGCTCGTTGTCAGCGATTACACGTCGGTCAAGGAATTGATCGCACATGGTTTGGCGGCCGATGAAAAACAAGCTGCCATGTACGCGCTAAATGCCGGCACCGACATGGAGATGGTAAGCCGCACCTATGTGCAGAATGGCGAAGAGCTTGTCAAAACGGGCAAAGTCTCGATGGAGACCATCGACGGTGCCGTGCGAAATGTTTTACGCGCAAAGTTCCGATTAGGCCTCTTCGAACGTCCCTTTGTCGATGAGGGACTGGAAACGGTGACCCTCAAGAAGCCGGAGTTTATGCAGGCGGCACGCGACGCCGCGGTCAAATCGTTTGTACTTTTGAAAAATGAACATGAAACACTGCCGATCAGGAAAGATCTGAAGAGCGTTGCGGTCATAGGCGCCCTGGCGGCGGACAAAGCAAACACGCTCGACTGGTGGGCCGGTGATGCAAAGCCGGAAGATTCGATCACGATCCTCGACGGAATACAACAGAAGATCGGCCCGCGTACCAAGGTTCGATTCGAAAAGGGTTGTGAACTAATCTGTGACAGCGATAAGGATTTTGGTAAAGCCGTTGAAGCGGCAAATGGGTCTGATTTCGTTGTCATCGTCGCGGGTGAGACCCGTGACCTAAGCGGTGAGGCGGCCTCAAGGTCCGATATCAACCTCCCTGGGCGGCAACTCGATCTCATAAAGGCTATCCACGCGACCGGAAAACCCTACGTTGTAGTTTTGAAGAACGGTAGGCCGCTGACGATAAACTGGATCGCCGAAAATTCGCCGGCGATCCTCGAGACATGGCACTCCGGCACCATGGGCGGTGCCGCTGTCGCGGATGTTCTCTTTGGCGATGCCGATCCCGGTGGAAAGCTGCCCGTCACATTCCCTCGATCGGTTGGTCAAATACCGCTGTATTACGATCACAAGTCGACCGGCCGGCCAATGGAACCTGCGAACAGGTATACGTCGAAATACCTCGACATACCCAATACCCCGCTTTATCCTTTCGGCTATGGCTTGAGTTATACGCGATTCACCATTAATGATCTCAAGCTGAGTAAGGCGAATATTGCACCGGACGAGAGCGTCACCGCGAGTGTTGATGTTCAAAATGTGGGATCGGGACCGGGCGATGAGGTTGTACAGATCTATGTCCAGGATGTTGCCTCAAGCGTTACGCGTCCGGTGCGTGAATTGAAGGGCTTCAAACGAATTAGCCTTAAGCCGGGTGAGCGGCAGCGTCTAGAATTCGTTCTTTCTCCAAAGGAGCTCGGCTCTTATGACCGGGAGATGAAATTTACCGTCGAACCGGGGTTGTTCAGGATCTACGCCGGTGACAGTTCAGAGGCTGCACTAGCCGCGGATCTGACTGTTCGCCCTGTTCAGAACGAAGAAAGACGGGTAACAAATAACGGGCAAGAGAGCGTACATCCGGACACACAGATCAAACCTATTCCAGCGGCGAAGGTGGATGCGGCCGACGCCGCGTTCCTCGAGGACCTCGAGAAACGCAGCTTTAGATTCTTTTGGGAACATACTGATCCGAAGACCGGGCTGACGCTTGACAGGGCAAAGACCAATGGAACAGCCCCCCAGCCTGGCGAGTCGCACTACCGCGTTGCGAGTATCGCCGCAACGGGGTTCGCTTTAAGCGGGTTATGCATCGCAGCGGATAGAAACTGGGTCGACCGAAAGACTGCTGTCGGAAGGGCGCGCGTCGCACTCGATTTTTTTGCCAATCGGGCTCAGAATAAGAACGGCTGGTTCTATCACTGGATGGATGCCACGACCGGGGAGCGGCGTTGGAACAGCGAGATCTCTTCGATCGATACGGCGCTGCTTTTGGGCGGCGTTTTGACTGTCAAGCAATGCTTTAACGAACCCGATATTGGCAACCTCGCCGATCAGATCTATCGTCGCGTAGATTTTCAGTGGATGCTCAACGGCGACAAATATTTGCTTTCGCACGGGTGGCGTCCGGAGAATGGCTGGATACCAAATCGCTGGCACGACTACAGCGAAGAGATGATCCTTTATCTGCTGGCGATCGGTTCGCCCACTCATCCCATTCCTTCGGATTCCTGGTATGCATGGGAGCGTACATGGAAAGAATATGACGGTTACAAATACCTTGCCGCCGTCTCGCCGCTGTTTATACATCAATACTCGCATGCGTGGGTAGACTTTCGCGGTCGGCGTGAAGCCAAGGCCCCGAACGTAGATTATTACGAGAACTCGGTCAAAGCTACACGGGCCCAGCGACAATTCTTCATCGATGTGTTAAGCAAAGAATTTCCTTTATACTCGGCTAATATTTGGGGATTAACAGCATCCGATTATGTTCACGGTTATATAGCTTGGGGGGCACCGCCCAGGCATGAGGCGACAGACGGAAGCATAGTGCCTTCGGCTCCGGGCGGATCACTGATGTTTACCCCCGACATTTCGCTTGCGGCGCTCAAAGAAATGAAAGCACGTTATGGTGCTAAGATATATGGCCGGTACGGCTTTACGGACGCGTTCAATCCGCACAACGGGTGGATCGACCCGGATGTGATCGGTATTGATCTAGGTATAACTCTTCTAAGTTCTGAAAATTTGGGTTCGGGCAAGATCTGGTATTGGTTCATGTTGAATCCCGAGATCGAGAGGGCAATGCGTCAGGCTGAATTGAATAAAACTTAACCTCTATGCCTCTGCTTGAAATGCGAAATATCGTCAAGGAATTTCCCGGCGTTCGGGCTCTTGACGGTGTTAGCTTCACGCTCGAACTTGGCGAGTTTCACGCGCTTGTCGGCGAGAACGGCGCCGGCAAGTCAACACTGATGAAAGTGCTTTCAGGCGTGTATCCGGCGGGCACGTTTGAGGGTGAGATCCTGGTGGGTGACGAGCCGAGGCAGTTTCGCAGTATTCGCGATTCAGAAGACGCCGGCATCGCAATAATTTTTCAGGAGCTATCGCTTGTTAAGGAACTTACTGTCGGCGAGAACATATTTCTCGGCAAAGAGCCGTCTCGTTTTGGCGTTATCAACTGGGCGGAGCTCTATCACCGGGCATCGAAGCTGCTCCATGATCTGCATCTGGGGATCGATCCGCGTGTAAAAGTCGGTAGCCTCGGCATAGGACAACAGCAACTCGTTGAGATCGCAAAAGCACTGTCCCAGGACGCACGTGTTCTGGTGCTCGACGAACCTACCGCGGCGTTGACAGAATCTGAAGTCGAGACGCTGTTTGCCATACTTCAAAAGCTCAAGTCACGCGACGTTGGCATGATCTATATCTCGCACAAACTCGACGAGGTCTTTAAGATGAGCGACCGCATCACGGTCCTGAGAGATGGAAAGACGGTTGCAACGCACGCGGCGAGCGATATCAATAAAGAGGGTGTCATCACCGCAATGGTCGGCCGTGAGGTTAGCGAAATATTTCCCGAATCTAAACACGAACGGGGTGTTACGGCATTTCAGGTCAAGAATCTAACCGCTTACTCCCTCGACAAGCCGGACAAAAAACTCGTTGATAACGTCTCATTCTACGTTCGCAAAGGTGAGGTGCTCGGTATCGCCGGACTCATGGGTGCCGGGCGAACAGAACTTTTGATGTCTGTGTTCGGAGCCTGGCCGGGAGATTATTCTCGCGAGATCGAGGCCGACGGTAAGCCTGTGCGTATAGACTCACCGTCGGATGCAATTCGCTGTGGCGTCGGTTTCGTTACGGAGGACAGGAAACGTTTTGGCCTCATCATCGAGCAAACGATACTCGAAAACATGACCCTCGCCGGTCTCAAGAATATATCGGGGAGATTTATTACGCATCCGGCCCGCGAGCGAAAGGCGGCCAACAGCGCGATGCGTTCGCTAAGGGTCAAAGCCCAGTCACCCATGGTTATAACGAACACTCTGTCGGGCGGCAATCAGCAAAAGGTCGTGCTCGGCAAGTGGCTGCTGACAAATCCAAAGGTACTCTTTCTCGATGAGCCGACCCGCGGCATAGATGTCGGCGCAAAACAAGAGATCTACGTCGAGATCAACCGGCTCGCGAGCGAAGGCATGGCAATCGTCCTCGTCTCGAGCGAGCTGCCCGAAATACTCGGCCTCTCGGACCGCGTGATAGTCCTTCATGAGGGACGCCTGACCGGTGAATTCACGCGCGAACAGGCCACGCCGGAAAAGGTGATGGGAGCCGCTACTGGCAATCAATAAAATTCTTATGGAAGAAATCAAACAGCGGCGGATAACCAAGGCGACGTTACGCGCCTATGTCATGATCGTCGTTCTCGGGTTGATCTGGTTATATTTTCACTGGGCGACGAACTCTATCTTTTTAACGCCGCGAAACCTTTCAAACCTGATGACACAGATGTCGGTCACGGCGATCCTCGCGGTCGGAATGCTGATGGTCATTGTGTCGGCCAATATTGATCTTTCCGTTGGCTCGGTCCTTGGTTTCGCGGGCGGTATTGCCGCTTATTCGATGACCGTCATGGATTACGGTCTGCCGGTTGCGATCGTTGCCGCAATTGTTGTCGGCATCGCTATAGGGCTATTTCACGGATTGCTGACCGCATATCTCAATATCCCTGCCTTTATCGTCACACTAGGCGGACTACTCGCATGGCGAGGTGGCGTCAAATGGCTGCTCGGCGGAAACACCATACCTGTATCGAACGAGACGTTCAAAGACATCGGCAACGCCAACCTGCCCGAGTCAGTCGGATGGGTCCTTGCCGCGGCCGCGATCGTCTTTGTCTTGTTTATGGCGTATCGCAACGCGAGATCGGTAAAAGATTACGGTCTTGGCGAAGCGAATTATGGCGGCGAACTGCTTAAGGCGATAGTGCCTATCGGCGGCATCATCGCGTTCATCTGGGTGATGAACGCATACCAGGGCGTGCCGATCCCGGTGTTGATATTATTGGGAGTTGCTCTGTTGGGAGCATTCTTGACCAATTCAACCACCTTCGGCCGCTATCTTTACGCTATCGGCGGCAACGCTGACGCGGCTCGGCTCTCGGGGATCAACAATAAGCGGAATATTCTAAAGGTTTTCGCGCTTCTCGGTGCTTTGACAGGTGTCGCCGCCCTGATCTTCACGGCCCGCGTCGGGAGCGCCGCACCCGATGCCGGTGTTCTTAAAGAACTCGATGCTATCGCCGCCTGTGTCATCGGCGGGGCGTCTCTCATGGGCGGACGAGGCACTATCTTTGGTGCCTGCCTCGGCGCACTGATCATGGCCAGTCTCGACAATGGAATGTCGCTGCTGAACGTCCGCGACTTTATGCAGGACATTATCAAAGGTTCGATCCTCGTAGCTGCGGTCGGGTTGGACATGATGGGAAGGAAGCAGGGTTAGTACATTCAAATGCCAAAACCTGATTCCCCTTCCGACCAAGATCTCTCGACCGAACTTGGTCCGGCACGGGACATTTGGGAACGGGTCATCGCATCGGTCGTCGAAACGGTTGGGGCGGTCGAACAAGAATGGAAACCGTCCAAAGCAAGCTTTGGGTGGATGTGCTTGCTCAAAAAAAAGAAAAGAACGCTTCTTTATGTGACGCCGGAGAAAGATAGTGTACGAGTTGCCATCGTTCTTGGCGAGCATGCCGTCGGATTGGCTTTGGCAAGTGGCCTTCCGGAAGACATCAACACCTTGATCAGGGAGGCTCGGCCATATGCGGAAGGCCGAGGTATTCGCTTAAGGTTGAGTTCCGCTGAAGACCTTGATGTGGTTCGCGATCTTGTTGCGATCAAAACGACGCCAAAGTGATGCCGACGACGGCGCGGAAATCCTTCTCGGTACCGTCTATCAACCAATAATCTTCAACTGAACGGATATCTTATACGTAGTCCGTGGGGACTATGATCGGACTGGGTATGATGGGTTGAAAGCAAAGCTAGCTACAAAACGCCGCCGTTTTTCTTGCTTGCTAAACCGCTTAGTGCTACATTTCCCAAACACGACAATCGAACCTAAGCATTCGCCGCAAACTCCAGGCGAGGAGAATCTTTAATGCCAAATATCGATACCGGAAACACGGCTTTTATGCTGCTCTGTTCCAGCCTCGTCATGCTGATGACTCCCGGGCTGGCCTTCTTTTACGGCGGTCTCGTAGGCCGCAAGAATGTTCTGGCGATAATGATCCAGAGCTTTGTCTCGATGGGCTGGACAACGGTGCTGTGGTGGGCGTTTGGTTTCTCGGTCTGCTTTAGTGGTGATCTGAAAAGCGGAACCGACTTTTTCGGCATCCTTGGTAATTTTCACTGGGCATTCTTGAGCGGCATCACGCTGGATACGCCGGCGTTGATCAATCCATCGATCCCGATGATCGTTTTTTGTGCCTATCAGATGATGTTTGCCATCATCACGCCGGCGCTGATCACGGGGGCGTTTGCAAATCGCGTGACGTTCAAAGCGTATATGCTCTTTCTTACGGGCTGGCTCATCCTGGTTTACTTCCCGTTCGTGCATATGGTTTGGGGCGGCGGCATCATGGCAAGCTGGGGTGTGCTCGATTTCGCAGGCGGCATCGTCGTGCACAACATCGCCGGCATCGCGGCTCTGGCGTCTGTTCTCTATGTCGGCAGGCGTAGATTTGCCGACGCTGGGCCGCATTCGATACCGCTTGTAGCACTCGGCACGGGATTGCTATGGTTCGGATGGTACGGCTTCAATGCTGGGAGCGAGTTTCGTGTCGATTCGGTCACGGCTGTCGCTTTTCTGAATACGGATCTTGCCGCCAGCTTTGCGGCTATCGCGTGGCTGTGTATGGACTGGGTGACTACCAAAAAGCCGAAGTTCCTCGGCCTTCTAACCGGTGCTGTTGCAGGCCTCGCCACTATTACGCCGGCGGCGGGTTATGTGTCCCCGGCGACGGCTTGTCTGATCGGGATCATCGCGGGCGTTGTTTGCTTTTACGCTGTCGCATTAAAGAACAAGCTCGGCTGGGACGACGCTCTGGATGTCTGGGGTGTTCACGGCGTTGGCGGTTTTATCGGCATCGTTCTTTGCGGAATCTTTGCCACCACGTTATTCAATCCGGCCGGTACCGATGGCCTGCTTCGCGGCAACACACATTTTTTTCTCGTTCAGGTCGGCGCCGTGCTGCTTTCCTCGGTCTGGGCGTTTGTCTTTACTTACGGGATGCTCTGGATAATCGACCGGATAACCAGGGTAAAAGTCGATGAAGCCGGCGAGGAAGCTGGACTCGACAGCTCGATCCACGGCGAAGCAGCCTATCTGGAAGGCATTTGACACGCCCTCAAGACAACCGATCACAATTCTCGGGCGTCCTAACTGGTAATGGCTCGACTCATTGACGGATTTAAGAGCCGATGGCGACGACAGGTCATCGGCCGGGCGTATGAAACCGCACGCGAGGTGGCTGAGGTCATACCGCGCGATGGACGCGTTCTCGACGTTGGCTGCGGACATGGGTTCGTCGCGTACCATCTGACCGTTATGCGCGGCGCTAATGTAGTCGGTCTCGATCTCGCAAAACGTGTCGATGCACCGATCAACTACATGTCTTACGACGGGAATCGCTTTCCGGTAAACAACGGATCGTTCGACACAGTACTTTTGTGCTACGTCCTTCATCATACCCAGGACATCAGCGTTGTTTTGAACGAAGTGAGCCGTGTCTTGAGTAAGGACGGTGTCGTCGTCGTGTACGAAGACATTCCACAAACATGGTGGGACCGTATCCCGTTATGGGCCCACAACCGCAAATGGGAAAAACGTACCGGACCGTGTACCTTCCGAAGTGAGCCCGAATGGCGGTCGGTTTTCAGATCGTATGGTTTTGAGATCGTCGCCGAGAATCCGCTTTCACGATGGAGTTTCCTTTTCCATCCGGTGACCCACATGCAATACGTTCTGCGATCCAGCGATCCAAATTCGCCTGCAGGGAATAACTGATCATCCGCCGATAAAACTCATTGTCCGTGAAGGCTGTATGAAATCGGGGTCGTTGATCCGATGACGCGGCTCCTTTTTTAGCGTGACATGCTCGATGAACTCGACCAACTCCGCACGTGTTGCACCGCTTCGCAAGTAATCGCGCAGATCGTGCTCAACCGTTGAGAAAAGACAGGTCCTGATCTGGCCGTCCGCCGTAAGACGGATCCGAGAACAGGCACCACAAAACATTTCCGTCACCGGAGCGATAATGCCGATACCGCCCTGGGCCCCGTCCGCAAATTCGTATTTCCAGGCTGTTTCACTGCTCCGGTCCTTAGCTTTTAGATTGAGCGGGTATGCGGCATTGATCTTTGCAAAGATCTCGCGGCCCGACACAACCTTTTTCCGGTCCCAGCCATGTCCGGAATCAAGCGGCATATATTCGATAAACCTCATCTCAACTGCATTCTCGCGGGCAAATCGTGCAAAGGGTACAAGTTCGTCGTCATTTACGTCACGAACAATAACCGCATTGATCTTTACCGGACCGAAACAGAAGGCCCGGGCCACATCGATCGCTCGAAAAACGTCCTTGAGCGAATCGACACCAGTGATCTCGCGAAATCGCACCGTATCGAGTGTGTCGAGGCTGATCGTCATCCGGTCAAGCCCAGCCCGTTTTAGCAGCTCGGCCTTTCTTGGGATATCAAAGCCGTTGGTCGTTAGGGCAAGATCCTTTAACTGGGGCTTAAGTTTTGCCAGTTTTGCGATAAGCGTTTCGATATTTCGTCGAAGCATTGGCTCGCCGCCCGTAAGGCGTATCTTTTGGATCCCGAGACTGACAAATATCTCAGAGAGGTAGGCGATCTCTTCAAACGTGAGGATCGTTGCCTTGCGTGCGAGCGGCGGTTCGCCATTTGGCAAGCAGTAAAAGCAGCGGAAATTACAACGATCGGTCAGCGATATACGCAGATCGCGGATAGTCCTGTTGTGAGCATCGCGGAGGGTCATTCGGTATCTCGGTAGATGGTTAATAGTTTACCGCGTGTTGTCCAAAAGCGCCGCTGCATTACGTTTTAACCCGCTCAGCTTTGTTCGCTTCATCGCACTTCCGCGAAAGCGGTCGACGTATTCATCGTGTGTCATTTCGACGATCGCATCAAGATCGAGTGTGGTCTCACCGAGACGCGGCTCGAACCTAGTTTCCGCCGACGGTCTTTCAAAACGGTTCCACGGGCAAACGTCCTGGCAGATATCGCAGCCGTAGAGCCACCCTTCAAGGTTAGCCGCGATCTCGTTAGGCAGCTCGTCATCGCGAAGCTCGATCGTCCCGTATGAAATACATCTTCGCGAATCCACGACGTACGGCTCTACAATCGCTCCGGTCGGACACGCATCCAGACACGCGGTGCATGTGCCGCAATGGTCCTCGAATACGGCGTTGTCATATTCAAGCTCGATATTCAGCAACAGTTCCCCAATGAACACCCACGATCCGATATCGGTCGTTATGAGATTTGAGCTTTTGCCGATCCATCCCAAACCCGCGCGGGCGGCCCAAGCCTTGTCCATGATCGGTGCCGTGTCAACACAGATCTTGCCGCTCGCCGTTGGATCTTCAGTTTTGATCCACTCAAGCAGTTTGGTGAGCTTCTCACGCATTACATCGTGATAGTCATCGCCCCAGGCGTACCGCGAGATCTTTCCTTTTTGTGGATCAACGTTTTGCGTGTAGGGCGTGAAATAGTTCAGAAGAACGACCAAGACCGATCTCGCATCAGGGAACAAGCGTCGTGGATCGCCCCGATTTTCAGGATCCCGTCCAAGCCAAGCCATCTCGCCGTTATACCCGAGATCAAGCCACTTTTGCAGTTGTTTGCTTTCGTCGACGAGAGGGACTGCCGGCACGATCCCGACACGATCGAAACCGATCGCAAAGGCTTCCTGTCTTATCCTCTCCGCAAACCCCATATCATAATTATCCCACCCGAACGACCAACAAAAAAGCAGATCGGAAGAGCGTCGTGTAGGGAAAGAGTGTAGAGCTCGGTGGTCGCCG
>OCZT010003411.1_pt1 | contig 16231 bp, 15 predicted proteins | sample 1539031 | NCBI WGS metagenome assembly OCZT01 (sample SAMEA3539308, study PRJEB22396) | soil metagenome | biome: tundra; feature: field; material: soil | place: USA | collected 2010-05 | depth 0.15 m | reverse complement strand
CGGCGGGCGCTATCCTGCCCGCCTCGACCTCGATCGATTGCTCCCTGCCGGGCGACCATTGCCGGCTCTTCGGCGACTACGAGATCGACTAACGTCCGGTCGGCCCGCCCTCCGGCGCTGAATGCCCAACAATCAATCAAGTAGATGGCGCCCCGCCCTGAGACCGAGCGCCGTTTCATGCCCGGCCCGAGCAACGCGACGACATCGCTTCGAACGAACGGGGCGCAAATAGTGCGTTAACAAAGGTAGTCGATCATCGCGAAGCTCTGTTGGTCGGCAGGATGGGTGGCTATTGTGTACCGGAAGGCCGACCAGGACGCAGACGCAGGCAAAAGGAGCACCCACTTGCACATGGCACCACGCAGACTGGCAGCGATCGGTCTGGCCATTGTTCTGGTGTTCGGCGTTGGGGCCGCCGTCTTCGTGTCGGTCTCCCAGAGAGTCTCCGATGCCTCGGTCGTCCAGATGCACGGAGTGATCGGCTCGGAGAAGTTGCCATTCTTCTCGGACGCGAAGGTCCAGGCTGCGCTGAAGCGAGGCGGCTTCGAGGTCACCGTTACCACTGCGGGCTCGCGCCAGATCGCCTCCATGGATCTCTCGCAGCAGGACTTTGCGTTCCCGGCCGGCGCTCCTGCAGGACAGAAGATCAAGGCTGACCACAAGGGATCCACGTCCTACACGCCCTTCTATACGCCGATGGCCATCGCTACCTGGAAGCCGATCGCCAACCTCCTGCTCAAGGCTGGCATGGCCCAGCAGCGGACCGGATACGTCGCCCTGGACATGACCGCCTTCATGACGGCCGTCGGGAAGGACACCCGCTGGAAGGACCTGGCCGACAACACGGACTACTCCGTCAACAAGAGCATCCTGATCACTTCGACTGACCCGAGGACATCCAATTCGGCGGCGATGTACCTCGCGCTAGCCAGCTACGTCGTGAACGGGAATTCGGTCGTCTCCTCGGATGATCAGGTCAACAGCGTCATGCCAATCGTCTCCCCGCTCTTCCTGCGCCAGGGCTTCGTGGAGAACAGTTCCGAGGTCCCCTTCGACGACTACCTTGTCCAGGGCATGGGCCACAGCCCGATGGTGATGATCTACGAGTCGCAGTTCCTGTCTCGAGCCGCGGCCGGTGACGGGAGCATCACCTCGGACATGCAGCTCATCTACCCCGAGCCGACGATCTTCTCAAAGCACACCTTTGTCGCCCTCAACGCCAATGCGGACCGGCTGGGGCAGTTCCTCACCAACGACCCTGAAATGCGGACGCTGGCGACCCAGTACGGCTTCCGAACGGGCGACACGGCCGGCTTCCGGACGTTCGTCTCGAACAACAAGCTTTCAGTGCCAGACTCCTTCATCAACGTCATCGAGCCGCCGACTTACGAAACCCTGGAGAAGATGATCGGCCGGCTCGAGCAGCTCTATGGGACCGCGACCCCAAGCTAGTCGCCCAACCGCCGCACCGCGGCGTAGAGGATAGGAGCAGATCGTGAGCGACTCCCTCAGCATCGACCAGGCGGCGGCCTCCGCCAAGGCCGGCTCCGCGTTGATGGACGCCGTAGCAGCATCCGACTCGACGAGCGCCCTGGCCCTAGTGCCACCGGCCGCGGTTACCGTCGTGCCGCCGGCACAGGCCGAAACGGCGATCAAGCTCGACCCCGCAACCACGGCCAAGCTCGACGACATGGCCGCCGGGTACGTGGACTCGATCGCCAAGCTGGACGAGCACGATCCGTCCTTCACCGCTCGAATGAACGACATTGCGAAGCTCGGCGACGAGGACATCAAGGCCTCCGCTTCCGTTTCATCGCGGCTGCTGGACAAGCCGGTCGCATCGATGAAGAAGGGTGGCATCTCCGAGGCAGGGGCCGTCTCGCATTCCCTCCTCCAGCTTCGCAACCAGGTTGAGGATCTCGATCCGGCAAAGCAGGGCGACCTGCTCTCCGTCCACAAGCTACTCGGCGTGATCCCCTTCGGCGACCGGCTGCACGACTACTTTCAGAAATACCAGTCCAGCCAGAGCCATATCAACGCCATCATCAATTCTCTCTACGACGGCCAGTCGGAACTCCAGAAGGACAACGCCGACATCGAGCAGGAGAAGGCGAACCTGTGGTCGACCATGGAGCGACTGCGCCAGTACGTCTATCTGGGGCAGAAGCTCGACTCCACGCTCACGGCGAAGATTGCCGGGATTGAGGCCTCAGACCCGGACCGGGCCAAGGCCCTCAAGGAAGACGCCCTGTTCGCCGTCCGGCAGAAGGTGCAGGATCTGCTCACGCAGCTCGCCGTGAGCGTCCAGGGCTATCTCGCCCTCGATGTCATCCGCAAGAACAACCTTGAGCTGATCAAGGGTGTTGACCGAGCCACCACAACCACTGTCTCGGCGCTACGGACGGCGGTCATCGTGGCCCAGGCGCTGTCGGACCAGAAGCTCGTCCTGGATCAGATCACCGCCCTCAACACCACTACTTCCAACCTGATCGAGAGCACGTCGGTCCTGCTCCGCCAGCAGTCGACTGCGATCAACGAACAGGCGGCTTCATCGACGATCGACCTGGCCAAGCTCCAGGCCGCCTTCGAGAACATCTACGCCACGATGGACGAGATCGACAGCTTCAAGCTCAAGGCCCTGGACAACATGTCCAAGACCGTTGACGCGCTGTCCACCGAGATCCAGAAGTCGCAGACGTACATCGACCGGGCTCGCGCCGGCGACAACCCGTCCGCCGACGCCGCGTCACACTGATCCTGCGATGAAACGGTTGCGTCGCCTTCCACTCCTAGTCACTCTCGTCGTCGTCGCGGCGGCCGGTTCGGGCGCGTGCTCCACCAGCAATTCCAGCCCGAACCCCGCAGATCCCAACGTCCTGACGGTGATGGCAGGCTCCGAAGTCAAGGACATCGAGCCGCTCCTCCCAGATCTCCAGAAGGCCACCGGCGTACAGCTGGTAATGACCTACTCGGGGACCCTCGAGGGCGCCGAGACGATCGACGGCGGCGGCGCAACCGACATCGCCTGGTTCAGCAACGGCCACTACCTGTCGCTACTGCCCAACGCCGGCAAGCGGATCGTGGCCCAGAACAAGATCATGCTGAGCCCGGTGATCATCGGCGTGAAGCAGTCGGTGGCCCACAAGTTCGGCTGGGACAACAACCCGAACGTAACCTGGAAAGACATCGAGGCCAAGTCCGCCGACGGCTCCTTCCACTTCGCGATGACGAACCCCGCTGCCTCCAACAGCGGGCTTTGCGCGCTAATCGGTGTCGCGTCGGCGCTTTCGGGCAGCTCCGATGCCATCGATGCCGGGACGATCGACAAGGCGGCGCTCACTTCGTTCTTCAAGGGCCAGAGCCTCACGGCGGGCTCCTCCGGGTTCCTTGCCGACGACTACGTGCGCCAGCAAGACAGCGTCGACGGCATCATCAACTACGAGTCAGTGCTGATGTCGCTGAACGACGGCGGCAAGCTCCACGAGCCCCTGACGATGGTCTACCCCAAGGAAGGCATCATCACCGCGGATTACCCGTTCATGCTCATGAATGGATCTAAGCGCGATGCCTACGACAAGGTCGTGGCCTGGCTCACTTCCCCCGACACGCAGAAGCGGATCATGGCCAGCACGCTGCGCCGGCCGGCTGTTCCGGGCGTGGCGCTCAATTCTCGTTTCCCCGCCGGCATGATCGAGCTCCCCTACCCCTCTCGTCTGGACACGATCGACGCTCTGCTCACCACCTACCTGGATCAGATTCGCCAGCCGGCGTCGGCGATCTTCGTGCTGGACCTGTCGGGATCGATGCAGGGCGACAGGCTGAACTCCCTCAAGACCGCCCTGACGCAGCTGACGGGCCTGGACACTTCACTGACCGGCCGCTTCGCTCGGTTCAGGGCACGCGAACAGATCACCTTCGTAACCTTCTCCACAACCGTACTCGATGTGCGCGACTTCACCATTGATGACACAGACCCCAACGGCACGGACATGTCCGCCATTCGCGACTACGTGAATAGCCTCGAGACTCACGACTCGACGGCCATCTATACCGCCGAGGAACGGGCCTACGACACGGTCAAGACCAAGATCGCCGCGGATCCAAACCGCCTGTATTCGGTCGTTCTGATGACCGACGGCGAGAACAACTCGGGCCCGGACGAGGCCGGGTTCAGCACCTACTACCGCGGTCTGGCAACGAATGTGCAGGCAGTGAAGACATACCCCATCCTCTTCGGCGAAGGGAGCGTGTCCGAGATGCAGACGCTTGCCGACTTGACGGGAGGCAAGACCTTCGACGCCAAGTCCACTTCTTTGCAAACCATCTTCAAGCAGATTCGCGGGTACCAGTGATGGGGATCTCAATCGAGGCGTTCCTCTACTCGCGGCGGAATATCGCCGGTTGTCTGTTGGCGATCGTCGGCCTGGTCCTCTACTTCACCGGCATCGTGACGAGTTGGATCTGGCTGCCGATCGTGGCGGCGCTGTATCTGATCGGTGTGCTGCTCGTTCCGGCCGAACGTGGCCTAAACCTGGCGCTCGACGCGCAAGGCAGCACCGCCGACATAAAGAGCGGTCTGGATCGCCTCCTGAGCAGCATCAAGGGCAAAGTCCCGGATGACATCTACAGCCGGGTCACAGGCATCCGGGACTCAATCTTTGTCACGCTCGGCGCGAACGGCGCAGGGAACGGCCAGAGCGCCATGGGTGCGATCGCCGACCCGAACGTCTACCTGATCCGCCAGACCGCCCTCTCGTATCTGCCCGAAGCCCTCAACAACTACATGGCGCTTCCGAGTCTCTACGCCAACCGGAGCCTGGGCGGCCGTCCAAGCCCCCACGACATGCTGCTCTCCCAGCTGGACCTGATGAACAAGAAGATGCAGGAAGTGGCGGAGGCCTTCGTAGCCCACGACACAGACCGGCTCGAAGCTCACGGGCGGTTCCTCGCCGAGAAGTTCGCCAGCTCGTCTCTCAGTCTCGACGCACCGAGCGCTGTCGGCGATCAGGGCGTTGCGCCCAAATCCGATCCTTCAAGCCTGGCGATCCCGTCCGGTTCGGCCGAAACGAAGCCGGGGGCGACGAGGGCGCGCTGAGGGCGGAGCAAGTCGGGGCGCCTAGCCGAGGCGTCCGGGGACCGCCGCGGCGACCGGACGACCGGGCGGGGCGCCTGGGCGATCCGACGGAACCGCCGATTTTGCGGAATGCAAGCACCAGTTGCGCGGAGCACGAGATTCGGCCGAATCAGCCGCCTCTGGGCGGCGAATCGACCTCCCGAGCGCTCCGGGCGACCCGAACCACGCTCAGCCCACGATGGCCAATAGTCCGAGTCCACCTAGATCCTCGCGCGGCGCAAGTACCAGTTGCATTCCGCAATTTCCGTAGCGCCGGCCCGGCCGAGAACGGCTCCCCGAGGCGCCAGCAGCAAGCCGTGTTTATCCACCATAGCCCACTGGAAGCCCAGCAAATCGAGCGGAAGAGCGGCTACCGGTGCAAGAACTGCGGCCGGGAATATTGCAAAGACTGCCTCGAGAAGAAGGCGCCGAACAACGCGTATGGCGGAAAGTCGTGCCCCTCGTGCAATGGTCTCTTCGAGATCATTCATGGGTAGCGGTGTCGGCGACGCCAGCCACCCCAAGGATGTCGAAATCGCAACCAGCGGTGCCATCGACAGAGCGTGAGTCGCTGCGCGAGAAGCCCGTCGCCGTCAGCGACGAGTCAGTCGTGACAACCCTGGCGCAACTGCGAGGAATCGCAGAAAACGGGAGTCTAATCGAGCGCGTGGCATGGATCAGAGGTGCCTTCGACCACGTGGAAGTATTCGGCGCCCCCCCTCCCCGCCGTTCGCGCGATTGGCTGAAGGTCGCGCTCTTCGAATGGGCGATGTGCCATCAGACCGTGCCGCGGACGTCCCCCGCACAAAGGCAATGTCCTGCGTGCCAACACGCGGCCAAACGAGCGCGGAGCAGAGAGGCCATGAGGGAAGCACGGGCCGGTCGCGACTCGGGTCGTCAAGGTCGTAACCACACTTGGAGATTGCCCTGTCGATGGCCGCGTCGGCACGAGCCCGCACATGCGCCCGTGGAAGGGTTGAACTAGTTGACGGCTGCGTCAGGTGTACCTAGACTGGCCAAGTACCTAGAGGACCTGGGTGCCCCGAGGCGAGAAGCCTCGCGGGCGGTTGCCGGCAGGAGGGGTCATGAGCGGATCCGCGCCACGAGCCCAGATCGTCGCTCTCGTGCTGAGGACGCTTTGTCTGCGCGACATGTGTGGCGTCGATATCGCGAATAGGCTCGCCAACCATGGGCTCGACCTTTCCGAGGGCTCGGTCTACGCGATCCTCCGGGGCCTCGAACGTACCGGTCTCGCAACCGGCATCTGGGTCGATGTTGGCGTTAGACTGCCTCGGCGGCGCTACTACCGGCTGACACCGAAGGGTGAGACCGCGGCTTCGAGATCGAGCGCGCAAGGCCGGAGATTGGTTACCCCGGCGCTCCAAGTTCGAGGTACTGGGTCGTGAGCGCGTCGGCTCGGTCGGGTCCGCAGCTGTCCCGGGGCGAGTTCGGGCTGCTGGTCCTCGGTCTTCTCCATCGTCGCGACATGTATGGATACGAGATCGTGGCCGAGCTTCGCCGTTCCACAGAGGGAGGAATCGATCTGCCCGAGGGGACGGTCTACCCCGCCCTGCGACGGCTTGAGGGGGAGGGGTTCGTATCCGGCTACTGGGAAGAGGCACCTCGCAACGCCCCTCGCCGCCGCTACTACAAGCTCACGCAGTCCGGCGAAGGCGCACTGGCTACTGGTATGGACGATTGGCGCCGTTTCAAGGTCGCCGCCGACGCGGTGCTGGGTCAATGACCGAGATCGCAGCCGCCTCGTCCCAGTCCGAGTCCCGTCTCCGAGCCCACGTTGAAGCGACCCTCGTGAGCGCTCGAGTCCCGCGCCAGGTGCGCGACGACCTCGCCGAGGAGCTCTACGGGCATCTGTGGACCCGCTGGCAAGAGGCCATCGGGTCCGGGCTACACGAGCAGGCCGCAGCGGAGTCGGCCATCCGTTCGTTCGGCAGCGCTCAACGGCTCGGCGTCGAGATGACCGCCGCATATCACTCGCGGCTCTACGCCTCGACGATCGGCGTGCTCCTGCCGGCGGTCGCAGGCTCGGCCGATCGGCCCGCGGGGCTGGGCAGACTTCAAGCCCTGCTTCTCATTCCGATTCTTGGCACCGTGGCCATAGCGGCAGGCGAGCTCGGGTCGCTGACGCCCGGCCGGGCCGCGCTGGCTTTGGTCGGAATCGCGGCCGCAGTATCCATGAGCCTGGCTTCTTTCCTCGCCCTGGCTCGCGGCCAGCGCTGGGCGCTCCGTTACGCGCAAATCCTCTTGTTCCTCGCGCTCGCGTTCGCGGTGGATACCCTCGTGACCACGCCGGCAAACATGTACCAGCTGCCCATCGCCGGCCTGCTCGGTCTCTACTGCCTTGGTCCGGCCCTCGGCGCCGACATGAAGAAATGGACGGCCGCCTCCAGACCACTCGGCAAGCTCCTGGGTCCGCTGGTCGCCCTAACGGTTGCTGCGGGCCTGATCCTCCCCTTCGCAGCTCCGATCCTGCCGGACCCTACGCAGGTTGGCCCGAGAGACCTGGACCTGCGCCTCTCGGTGGCATGCACGCGCGATGCCGGCGGATACGTGACCGCTCTTGACGTTACGACGGAATTCCGCTGGGATCGGCTGGATCTGCTGCCGAGCGGGATCAAGGGCGGTCTCAAGACTCTGGCAGGCCGGGACACCGGCGGCGACGGGTTGGTGTATGGGGTCCTCCCCGGCGTTGGCTCTCATCTCGACGAGTTCAACGGTAAGTGGCTGGACCCGCCGAGCGACTACTCCATCGCGATGTGGCCCTGGGGCAATGCCACCCTGGAGGAACTACGAGACAACGGCGCGGTCGTCGGCTCCTGGCAGTGGGGCGGTCCGGAGCCCCAGCTCGCAGAGACGACGGGTCGCATCGGATACGCTGATATCGAGACCATCTCGGCGAGCATGCTGCAGGCTGGTCACCAGTTAGCGTTTCGGCAGCGTGTACTCCCCAGTTCCATGGCGGGCGCTTCGGCCGATCGAGACCCCCTGATCTTCATCCGATACCAGCATCTGGACAGGTTCGTTGTCGAGGCCGTGGGCACCTGCGAGCGACCCGGAATCGGCGTCCCCGTCGCGATCCCACAGGTCCAGGTGCCGACATGAACCGGTTGCCTCGCCAGATGCTCTTCCTGTTGGCCGCCGCTGAGATCGGCCTCGCGCTCGGGTTCGCACCTGGGATGACTCCCGGTCGTGCGGTTGCGGTGGCCATGTGTCTCTGCCTGACCGCCGCAGCAACATTGGCATTGATGAAGTTGTCCGCGGCGCACTTCAGGCGCCTCACGACGGTGGTCGCGGCAGTCGCTTTCGCCATTGGACCTTTGGTTGGCAGTGTCGCTGCTGTATCCAGCGACCCGACCCAGGCGCGGCCGTCGGATCTGGACCTGCAGGTCAACTGCAGCGTGTCAGCCGATCAGCAGACGTTCACTGCGCAGGTGTCCTTCGTGTGGCACCGGGTAGATCTGACCATTCCCGGCACCAACACCGGTCCCGGATATGACGTGGTTGGCCTGTACCCTCAAGCCCTGGTCGAGGAGCAGCCTAAGCTCGACACCTCGTATCCGGATCCGCCATTGGTCAATCTATCCTGGCAAACGCCCTATCCGTGGAGCCAGGATGGGCCATGGGATCTAAAGGTCGATGGTAGGCCGGATGGGGGCTTCGGCCGGAGCGCCCTCGCTTACGACGGACGTGACCTCGTGCCGAGCTTTGTGAACCCCGGGGAAAACCTGTTGGACTTGCCCGGGTCGACGCTCGAAGCGGGTCACACCTACTCGGCTCAGTGGCGCTTCACATACCAGCCCGACGTGTCCGCGCTCCCGGCTGACCAGTTGATCCTGATTGCCGAGTACGGCCATGCCCGTCGTTTCGTGGCCCAGGCCTTCGCCGAATGCGGTCCGTCTCCGAAGTCCCATCCGCAACGCTCGGAGACCTTCGCCCAGTACTAGTTTCGCAAACGCACCCAGAGTCGAGAGGCGGTGGCATGCAAGCGCCGAACTGCTCGCTGAGCCAAGATGTCGCGGCGAATGGTGGGCTGGTGGGACGAGAGGAAGGCTCGTGCTTTCTTTGAACGCTTTGGCGTGCTCTGGCATCAAGAAGCAACAAAGTGGCACGGGCCCGCCCGCCGGAGGTGACAATGATCGACGTGGCAGTCGATGTACGAGTTCGAACAGATGACGAAGTTCGCTCGCTTCTTGTCGCCCAGGCTCGCGAGGCACACAGGCTCGCGAGTGCGATCCTGCAGGACACAGTCGCCGCCGAAGACGCGGTACAAGAGGCGGCGCTGCTGGCCTGGGGCCGGCGTCACAGCCTACGCGACCTGAGCAAGTTCAACGCTTGGTTCTACCGGATCGTCGTCAACGTCTGTCGCCAGGAGATACGGCACCGCGGCCGGCACTCGATCCTGACCGAGATCGAGATCGGTGCCTCCGGTGACCATTCCGCGTTCCCGGTCCGCGACGAGCTTACGCGGGCGATCGTCACCTTGAACCCCGACGAGCAGATAGTCGTCGGTCTTAGGTTCGGGCGCGACATGACGATCCCGCAAATTGCTGCCGCAATCGGGCTTGCCGAGGGAACGGTCAAGTCCAGACTCCACTACGCCCTCGAACACTTACGCGCCGCGCTTGAGTCCCAGCGCCGGGCCGAGGAGAGGATCCGATGAACGAGCCGGACCTGGAGCGCCAGCTTCGCAACCACTACCGCCCGATTGACGACGCGGTCCCACCCAACCGCGCCGCCGTTCGGGTCGCCCACGCCCTCGACCGAGAACAGGCGCGTCGCTCGAGCATCCGCCTCTTGTTGCGCGGAAGGGCGGTATTGGTGGCGGGACTCGAGTTGGCCATGGTTGCAGTCCTAGCCATCGCGCTGCTCCCACTGTGGCGCGGGACCAACGGGATCGCCCTTCAACCGGTCGGCAGCCCCAACCCGGGCCAGACTCCCGGTCAGATTGCTCCGAACCAGCCGGTCCAGATGGCGGGAACGACCCGCGGCGGAATTCTGTGGGCGGTAAGCGGTGCGGACCTTCTGACCTCTAACGACCAGGGTCGAACCTGGAAGAACTCCGGATTGCCCGATACAGCCACTTGCTCGAGCACTGTCGTGGTCTGGGACGGCCAGCACGCATGGTGCCTGTCGTTGACTGACGGTGGGGCCGTGGCGAGCGTCGTTCGAACCTCGGATGGCGGGCTGACGTGGGAGATTAGTCGCCTGCCGGGCACCTTCGCCCTAACTGACTCGTTCCAACTTTCTTTCGTCGACCCGCAAGTCGGGTTTGCCTTCGTCGCAGGGGAGTCCGGCGGATCTGGGCAGGTGCTTCGCACGGAGGACGGTGGCTTGACCTGGTCGGTGACCGGCTCTACCGGAACGAGCAGCGTAACGGCAGTGGATGCCGAGACTCTCTGGGCCGCAACCAACCCGAATTCGGGAGTTAGCGACGCCACTGTTCTGGAGGTCAGTCGTGATGCCGGGGCCAACTGGACTCCAGTCGAGATGCCAGGCTCGCCTGCGGCCAGCCAGACACCGGGCTCTGAGGCGAATCCCAGCCAATGCAGCGCGGTCCATGGCTACTACGTGAATGCTGGACCTGGGAGAGGCCCCGTAACTTTCCTGAGTCAGGATGAGGGTTTCGCGGAAGTCTTTGCGCAGGATGGCTACAGCATGACCGGCTGCTATTTCGGAACCGAGAATGGCGGCCGAACCTGGTCGGTCCTTTCTGGGTGGTCATTCCAGACCCAGTCGATCCATTACCCCAACCCGCCTGGAGTCACGGACTTCATCGACGCCCGCCACTGGTTCCAGCCCGGCATCGTCGGCATCTCTGGGGTCGGCATGGTAGGCCTGAGCGTGACATCCGACGCCGGTGCCAATTGGGCGACCGTCAGCGTTCTAGGGCCGGACTACCTCCCCATCGCTGAACTGGACATGATCGACACTCAGAACGGGGCGGCGCTAGTCAGCCTCGGCACGACCGGTCACTACGCGATGTATCTGACTCGAGACAGCGGAAAGACCTGGCAGCTAGCCGACTTCTCAGCCCGTTGAACCGATCGTACTGAACGCCCCCTCACCGCATCGATTGGCCCATTCGGGCTTCATTGGCGCCGTGCCGAAGATCGGCGCGACGTCGCGGCCATTCTGGGTCCACACACTGCCTTACCTCATGCCTCCTTGCTCGCGCACTTGGCAAGAGACGACGCCCGTTCCGATATTTGAACGATCGCGGGCCGGGCCGCATCAACTGTGGAAGCGACTGAGAGCCTGACCGTCGAAATCGGCGGCGAGCGTCGCCTGAGAGAGGAGCCCCGTGAACGAACCGCAGTTGCGCAGAACTTCGGCCCCAACGGCATGGCGGAGCGCAGTCGGACGGCTGCGGAAGCTTCCCCGCCCCGGAGTCGATATCGTTCGAATCGTGTTCCTGTGGGCCGCCTGGCTCGCCATCATCTGTGCCTTCCAGATCGGCATCGAGGCGCGCGTTCAACCGGCCAGGCCCGACAACACTCTGGCCTGGACCCAATACGAGACGGCCGACGGCTTCCCCGTGGCGGCCGGCCCCGGCTGCCGGCCCTATCTCGCCGATCCCAACATGAACGAGCATGTGGCGTTCGACTCCGAGTACTACATCTCGATCGCGATCGGCGGCTACGACAATCCGCAGTCGGTGGGCTACGTCTGGCAGGACGGCAATCTCATCGCGCGCGGAGTGCCGACGTGCACTGATGGCATGGACGGCTGGACGCCTATCAACTATGGGTTCATGCCGCTGTACCCCATGAGCATGCGGCCCGTGATGGCGGTCGAGCAGCATTTGCCGTTCACGTCCGACATGACCGCGGCCGGGCAGGCAACTCTGGCAGGCATCATCGTCTCGTCGCTCGGCGGCCTACTCGCAATGCTCGCCCTAGCTCGCATGATGGCGTTCCTGAGTCGACGGCGCCGCAAGAGCGCTTCGATCCGGCAGGGCCTGACCGATCTCCGGGGCCGCCCGCTCGTGGGTGCTCTGTGGGGCGCCAGTTTCGCGGTCGAGGCGTTGATCGCCATTGTCGGGTTTGTGACCGGTCATACCGAAGGCCTGCTGATCGGCGGGATCGCCGCCCTTGTCGGCGCCACATTCTTCGCCGGGTATCTTGAGCGCGGCCAGGCTCCGGCCGAGGACGCGGGCACAAACGGCCCGTGGGGCGGAAGCCACGGCCTCCGGATCGCTCTCTACTTGCTCATCTTCCCGACCGGCTTCTACCTTGCCCAGGTCTACACGGAAGGCCTCTTCATCGGCCTCGCCTTCATGGCCTGCGCACTGGCGGTCGAGAAGAAGGTCGTCTGGGCTGCGATCTTTGCCAGCCTCGCGGCCGTGACCCGGCAGGCCGGCTTCCTCCTCTTCTTGCCCGTGGCCTGGGCTTCTTTCCAAATCCTGCGTGACTCGGCTACCAGGCCGAAGAACTGGCGTATCGCTCTGCCCATCGTGGCGCCCTTCGCGCCGCTGCTTACGTTTGGCGCCTGGTTCCTGTCACCTCTCGGGCGAAACTGGCAGACCGTCGAGGATCAGGCCTTCGGTCGTTCCTTCGACATCCCCAAGTCCCTCGAGCTGTTGCACCAGAGCTGGGACAGCCTGATCACAGGCGTGGACAAGACCGTCGTCGGAGGCTACGGCCTGCACGCGGGCCCCGGCGGTGGCCCCCTCCAGTCCTCGACGTCGTTCTACATTGCGCTGGAGTTCGCTTCCCTCATCCTCGGTGTAGTGGCCTGCATCTGGCTTCTGCGCCGGATGCCCGGAGTGGCGCTATTCGGTCTGGGCGTCATTATCCTGAGCGCCGGCAGCGCCGGCTCCCAGGGCCTGGACCGTTACGTTCTGGCGGTTCCGGCGATTTTCCTCATGCTGGCCTGGATCGGCCGGCGCGAAGTCTTCGATCGCGGCTGGGTCATGGCCAGCACGCTCTTGATGGGGATGCTGGCGATGCTGTTCACGTTCGGTTTCTGGGTGTCCTAGCTCCGTTCCCTGCAACGATCGGGGATGCCATGAAGAGGGCTGCGACGCTACTGGCCTGGGGCCGGCGTCGCAGCCCTCATCTCGTGCTCTTCCGCGACTCCGTCTCGTGCATCTTGCGGCAGGTTCCGTCGGCTTCTTCGGCCCAGACCCCGACGAGCCTGCCGCAGGGGCTGGTCCTAGTTCATGACGAGGAGCATGAAAGATTGGGCCTTCAACCCGCGATGGCGTGTCGATGTCCGGATGGATCTGGCATCCGCAGGACGAAAGTGAAGGCCGACTCATCAAGGGTATGCGGACCTACCAGAGTGAGTGGCTCCGGCGGGCCGGCGGTGGCCGTGTACGTAGATCCACTAGCGAACCCGCGGGCGTGGAGAGGGTGTCCTGGCTCAAACGACACCGTCGCAAACCGGCCGCAGAGACCATTTTGGTCTGTCAGCGCTGCTTCAAACGCGTAACAAGGCGGTCCCCGAGGCAGCGATACTGCCCCGAGTGCCGCCGATCACTCAACCGGATTCGGGCGCGAGAGTCGATGCGCCAGAGGCGCAACGCCGGCAACAGAGACGGGGACGGTCCGCTGACGACCCTGGATGACTTGGCTATGGTCGGAGGCTCAATTGGATTAGAGCCCGAATGAGTGACGAACTCCGGATCGTGCGGTTCGTGCGGGCCTCGCGTGTTCTGGCAAGAACCCAGACCGCCTGACAGGCCCCAAGGACCAAGGACGTGGCATCGCTTCGCTTATACGTCCGCGCACTCGTACGTGCCGGGCTCGAAGACGAAGATCAGCCCGTGGCTCCCACCCCCTCTATTTCCAAACGCCGTGCTTATCTCTGCACACAGCGCAATCCTTGCAGTAGTCGCTGTTCATCGCTGCATGCGCGGCATGGCCTCCGGCGCCGTGTTTGGGGCCGCGGCACTGACAGTGCTCATCCTCAGCGGTTGCGCGGGTCTCGGAGTGCGTCGCTGACGCCATCCCGAACCCCGCGACGGATAACGCCGCCCGCCGTCGGGTGGGGCTGAGACGACCCACATCCTCAAGCCCGCTGTTGCAGGGCTCGACGATCACGATCTCAACGAGCATCTCTGTGCCTCGCCGCCGCTCGCCGCGCCGGTCTTACGGCTGCGCACTCCTGGGTCGGCACGTTCGAGGACCAGTCGGCCATCGTGGTCGAGCGGTACGACCGGATCGTCCAAGCGGCTCTCGTGGTGCGCATCCACCAGAAGGAGGTCTGCCAGGCCCTCGGCATCGCACCCGCGGCGAAGTATCAGCGCGACGGCGGTCCCGCTCCGGCGGACATGGCCAGGCTCCTCCGCCGCTGGGTTGCACCTGCGCCGCCTGGGAAGCTGCTGTTGCCCAGTTCGCCGACGCGCTCATCTGGAACTGGATCATCGCCGGCACGGACGCGCACGCGAAGAACTACTCGGTCCTTCTGTCGGGCCCCCAGGTTCACCTTGCGCCGTTGTACGACGTGGCCTCCGCGCTTCCGTACGGGCACATGAGAAGAAGCTCCGCTTCGCGATGAAGATCGGTGGCGACTACGACGTGTACCCGCGCTTCAACCGCTGGCCGGCATTGGCAAAGGAGTTCGGGCTCGACCCCGACCGGCTGGTCGATCGCTTGCGTGAGCTTTCCGCGGCTGCGCCCGACGCCCTATCGGCCGCAGCCGGCGAGCCTGATGTCAAGGCGCTCGGGCGCTCAATCTCGGCGAAGCTCGTCGACCTCGTTGCCGAGCGTGCCCGGCGGTGCGGCGCCCTCGTCTCGGCGAACTCGGCCTAGTCGTTCCAGCCGGCGCAGGATCACCATGTCGTGTCGTTGGCCGGGTCGTTGGCGCCGCTTGCATCGAGCCCGGGGGCCTTAGCGGGCTATTTGATCTCATACCAGCCTGTCAACGTGGTCTTCGCCAACGACCCGTGCAATATCTCCTCTTGGAGCGTTCCGCCATTGGTCGGAAGCGGGGCCGAGAGCGCGTAGAGGGTGATGGAGTAGCCGTTGCGGTAGCCCGAATAGGGGCACGGGCTTTCATAGGGCACGACCTGCTCCAAGGCGCCCTTCGTCCGGGCGGCATCCTCAATCAGGGAGCCGACCGTGGATCCCTTGATGTGCATGGCGACCCAGCGCGTAATGGTCTGGCTGAAGGGGGGATGCGATTCCTCCATGTCAACGCGAATTCGGTCGTTTGCGGCGGTGCGCCATCCCAAGCGAGCGGCGGCGAGACGCTGTCGCCCATGCATGTGTACTTTTCCGGGATGTCGCCGCCGTTGGCAAAGGCCGAACTAGTCAGCGTGAATCCATGTGTCTTCGACGTCTGACCTTGCGACACGGCCGACGCAGAAGCCTGTGTCGGCTCTCTCGAAAACACTGCAGAGAATTTCGGCGTGGAGGTGCCGCAACCGGTCACGCCGATTGTTGCGATCAGTGCGAGAAGGGCAAGGCGGTGTGCAGTAACAAGCGAAGTGATCTTTCTGCCCAACATCCGGACTCCTCCTCGTGTGTGGAATGTGGCGGCATCGATTCCGACGGGCGGGCCCGTGCCACTTTGTTGCTTCTTGATGCCAGAGCACGCCAAAGCGTTCAAAGAAAGCACGAGCCTTCCTCTCGTCCCACCAGCCCCCATACCCTCGGCATTCCATTTGTTCAACGGCGCCCAGGACATCATGGAGTAATGGGTCGTGACCGTCTCGCGTCCGGTAGAAGTCCCGATGATCTGCCCCGATTGCGGCACTCCGATCGCGCCGGCCGCGCTGTTCTGCCGCCATCGTGGCCGGCGCATCGAGGCGCGCTCGCCGACGGACTGAAGTGGGCAGTCGACGTATTGGCGCGACCCAGCCCGGGCTGGCCTCACCACGGAGCCTTACCGAATTACCCGATAGTCGACGATCAGATAGCCGGTAGGTGAGATCTCGCTTCGGATCAATTCGAGCTTGATCGATGGCAGGTCGTCGAGGAGTCGTCGCCCGTGGCCGACGATCATCGGCCCTACCACGAGCTTGAGTGTTCGACGATCACGCCGAAGCACACTGGCGAGAGACTGAGGAACCAGTTACGTCGTCAATCGACGTAAGTAGCTGGCTCCGGCGGTAGGACTCGAACCTACGACATGGCGGTTAACAGCCGCCCGCTC
>OCZT010003410.1_pt1 | contig 16232 bp, 8 predicted proteins | sample 1539031 | NCBI WGS metagenome assembly OCZT01 (sample SAMEA3539308, study PRJEB22396) | soil metagenome | biome: tundra; feature: field; material: soil | place: USA | collected 2010-05 | depth 0.15 m | reverse complement strand
CGATCTAGTTGTAGCTGTGGATTTTCCAATAGTCTTTATGGAGACAACAATAGTTCCATTAAAGTCCGTTGTGGGTGTAATGGTTAAAGTTCCTGTTGTTGTTGCTATTTGTGAATTACTGTTAGTAACTGAGAAAACTCCAGAACTTATCCCTCCAAAATCCGTAATAACACTTCCTGCAGTTCTACCAGTAATGGTTGTTGTTATCTGATAATAAGTATTAATTACCGCATTTAATGAGGTTGTAATTGTAGTTATAGATCCAGGTACGTGTGTATATCCTGTTGAAAATGCTGTTCCTGTCCAAGAAGCATCTACTGTGCCTGTTGTTGTGAGTTCGCTTCCTAGTGGGGCAGTATCAGTTGCTACTGTACCTTGAAAAGTTTGTAATCCTGTGAAAGTTTGAGTGGCAGACAATCCTGCCATTGTAGTTGTTACATTTGGAAAAGTATAAGTCCTACTCGCTGTATTTGTGTTGGTTAAATAAGAAGTGAAAGTATTTGCGACATTTCTGAAATTATAGTTGAATCCTGTCATCCCTATATAACCTCCAGTCGCATCTTTATTTACTACGTTTTCTGCGGTAAATCCAAGACTTGCTTGTTTACTGTTCCATTGAACAGAGTTTTTTAATGTGAATGGTGTTACAAATTGATCTGTGATAATTCCAGCATCTACATCCCCTTGAACTGCTTGATAAGGAGTATCTATAAACTCCCATGTAGTTCCATTAGAATAATATATTCCATTAGAATAATAAGTCCCTCCTAATGCTCCTGGTAGCCACTTAGTTCCTTGAGGGGTTTGCACCCAATAAAAATTTCCTACTACAGAAGAGACTAAGGGGAGTGCAGAATAATTTGTTACAATAGTTATATTATCTCCTAATATTAAACTTAAATTCCCACTACCTAAAATAGAACTACCATTAATAGTTTTAATATTTGTTCCAGAAACTAAGGTTGGTTGTTTACCTGATAAATCACTCACTAAGTTAGTTACTTGACTTTCAGAAATGCTTGATGATAATCCTGCTGCTGTTCCAGAAGTGTTAGCTGCATTATTTGGAATATCACCACTAACCAAACTATGATTTAAAGCAAAACTTCCTAAGCCTAAATTAGTTCTTGCAGTAGTTACATTATTTAAATCTGATAGATTATTTACAATTTTTAATGAAAGAAGTGTAGAACTACTAGCAAGACTAGTAACCTTTATGAGTCTATCCATTTGACTAGATATTTGCCATAAAAAGTTACTTTCAACTGACTGTCCTATTTGTCTAGAAGGTATTGCCATTTATATGATATGTATTTTATTTAAAAAATTGACTAACTTCTTCTTTTCTTCGAGTAATTAACCCATTTAATTTCTTACCTCCACCAGTTATAGCTAGTGCATCCCAATAGTCAGTTAAATCTTTTTCATCCATTTTATTATTGATGTTTTTAAAAAGATTGTAAAATTGAATTTTACCCCATTTATCTATATATGTTGCTCCTGCATTATATATAAAATCTGCTAGGGAGTCAAATTGATTCTGATTTAAGTCATCTCTACATAATTTATCAACTAGTGGTGAAACAATAGTTGAATAATGTCCTCTAAGTAATCTATCTGCTTCTACTTTATCAATTGGTTTATCTGACATTGTAACATGTCTTTTAGTATCAAAGTAAAAAGTTGTACCATAACCAATAGTTATTGGATCTTTTCCTGTACCTGGATCAGCATAAGGATGAGAAACAAATAACTCATCTAGTTTTGTTTTAGCTATTTGTGTATCACTAACTGCTATTATCTTACTCATTTATTATAGTTTAATTTTCCAATACATTTGTATTCCTACTTGAACTTGACCATTAAAATTCATTCCCGTATATACATTATATATATTATCAGATTTTGTTTTTAACAATATTCCAATATTAAATTGATCAATAGGAGAATTTTTACTTCCTTGTAACCCTCCACCATAATATATTTGGTTATTTTTTATTTCTGAAGTTGTAATTGTTTTAGTTATAACTGGGTATTGTAATGAAAAAGATGTTTTTCTACTTTTTATAAGATTTTTACTTATAGTATCCTCTATTGTTATATATCCTAACTTATCAACTTTAATAGTATCTTTTTCAATATTTTTATCTGTATATTTATTAACTAAATCTTGATATTGTATTACAAGTTTAGTATAATTTGGATCTGGAGTATATTGAATTTCTTTTATTCCTGGAATAGTTTTAATTATTGCAGGATTAGAAATGATAATAGGATTTACTTTAACCCATACAGTATCTATTTTAACTTTTGGTAATTCTACTGAAACCTTTTTATTGCTACAACTTCTTTGTAATAATATAATCCCTACTAATATAAATACTATAAAGTAGAGAAAATTATTTTTTATAAATTGAAATATTTGTAACATTTTTAATTATTTTATATAATAAGTTGAGGATATTCCTAAGAAAGTAACATTGAAAGAATTTATATTTCCACTATAAAAATATTGACCAAAATTAATATTAAAATGTATTTTATCTGAATAAGAATATTCCATACCTGATGAAACTTCTGTTAATAGATTAATATCACTACTCATTAAATCTCCTATACCTATTGTAACTGTATTTGTAAATTTTCCCTGTTGAAATACATTTAGATTAGTCTTAACTTCATAATAAAATAACATTTTTTCTCTATTCTCTGTGAATATAGAAGATCTTCCTAAATTTATTCCAACTGAAAATACATCATATTGTATACCATATTCTAGAGAGTAATTTAATTTATTATTTAAACTACCTGAAGTATTTATAAAATTTTGATATATTTCTATATATTGAATTGTTTTTAAATTATCAGTTTGTGAGAAACCATAATAATTAACTAATAAAAATAATATTAATAATTTAATTCTCACTTATTTTATTATTTTTTAATATTATTAATATTTCAAATAATATTTTTTTTGAATCTCTATCTAATTTAAAATCTTTTTCTAAAATAGATTCCATATGTGCTGACTGAATATTCTGTCCTATCATAATCAATGGCATCAAAAATATTTGAATCATATTTGAAATAAAGAGCCAGGCAACAAATGCTGGATATGGGTCAAAACAATATTTTATTGGGGCAAATATATTCCATCCTAACCAAAGAATGGTCCAAGTAAAAATAATAAAGAAAAACCCTATTGTTCCTACTCTTTTTGTAATATATTTTGCAAAGTTATTCATCTTTCTTTTTATTGAAAATTGCTTCTAGTCCTGTAATTGCTAATGCAGAACCAGATAGTAATGTTACAGAATAAAAAATAGCATCTGTATGAAATATAAACATAGAAATTATTAATGATATACATCCAGTAAGTCCAACAAATCTTTTAGAACTAGTTGTATTTTGAGAGTCTAATAAACTCATGAAAAATTCTTTCATTATTCTTCTTTTTTTAATTTTTTATTCTTTCTATCATCAAATCTATCAATTATTTTATATAATGTATATACAATTGAAGTTATTAACAAAGTGAGTCTTAATACAGTTTCTACTTGACTAAATGATACTATAAGTGCTGCAGAGTTTATAAATAATAATTTCATATCTGAGTAAGTATGCATATTCGCAAAATTATAAGGTTATTAAGTATAAATGGGTATACAAATATAAATATTATATTAATGCTATGAACAATGTAAATTAAAGTTACTTGTATAATATAGCATAACATAAAATTATTTTTATTACTAAATACTATAAACAAAAAATCCCTCATATAGAGGGATTTATTAAGAATGATAGTAATTATACTATTGTTTCTGGTGCAGGCATTGTTGGTGGTTCAACTGTTGTAGAACTAGTAGTTGTTAAACTTGCAGAAATAATATTAATTTGAGCAATTAAAGAATTTTTATCTACTTCTGATAAACCAACTGTTGCTTCTAATGCAGTAACACTAGCAACATCTACTATTGCTTTTGCTGTAATAGCATCACTTAATGCAACTAATGCATCTTTAACTTCTTGAACTTTGTCCATAATAATTTTGTTTTGTAGTGTTAATAATTGTTTAGTTATTTTTTGTGATATATTATATAATTTATTTATTATATAATGTTTAAAGTTTCCCATAATATTATGTTTATATTATTACGTTGCAATATTACAACCTATTTTTTTATAATCCTAATTTTTATTAAATTATCTTACTCCTGCTTGCGATTGCATTTTTATTCCTAAATCTTTTGCCATATCTGGATAGAATATTGGTAATAATCCTTGTACTTGATTAGATATTTTAAAAGATTTCATTAAATATTTAAGTGTGAAAGTTTTCTTTTCTAATTCTTTGTTTCCTGTGGAAATAGCAAACATTTCTATCATAAAATTAGTTAATACTTTTTGATAATTTTGTAATAATTGTACAGAGGGAAAAACACCTGATTTAACCAAACCTATTAAACTTGTAGGATCATAGAAATATGCAACCTCATCTTTTAATTTATCAGTGGCTTTTAACATAAATTTCCATCTTGCTTTAACTGCTGGATCTTCATCTGGGTCTCTATGTATGGCTTTTAATCCTAAATATAAACTCATTAAACAGGCATAAAATAATAAATCTACCATTTGGTTTTTAGTATTTTGTATAACTAAATCCATAAATTGAGATTCTGTCATGTCAAGAGTTTTATTTGTATCTTGTTCATAACTTGTTTTTTTCTCCTCATATAGTTGTCTCATCATACTTATACTACTATCTGATGTATTACTATTAGTTAGTGAACCTATCAACATTCCTATTGACTTAGAAAAATCTTGGTGAAGCATAGTTCCAATCATTCTAGTTCTTCCCCATTCATATGCATCAGAAGCTGAATTATACTTCATATTTCCCATTCTAACGTCTATAAGTCTAGGAATCCAGTTTTTAAATACCATAAAAGATTTTCCATAAACACTAAGAGCAATCATACGTTTATTCTCTTCTGTCATATTACCTAAGGCATCACTGGTAAATTGTTGTACTTTTCTTCTTAATTCTGTAACTGAATCTGATTTTCTTTCAATTCCAGGAATATTAAATTCTCCTTTATTATTTACAGTTGCTAATTTATATACTCCTTTTTCATCATTTAAAAGTTTTACATCATTCTCAAATTTATTAGTTCTAGCATTTCTCTCTTCTTGAGTTCCTTTATAAAAGTCTCTATATTCCGCAGTTTGTCTTAGGTATTCTCTAGTATTGACTATCTTCCCATCTTGAATAATTGAGTTTCTTAAGTAAGTAAAAAAGTTAACTCTTTGTACGGCTTCTTCACTACTTCTCATCATATGCATTAACCAACTTTGTACAGCCTCATCATTTACTTTTTCTAGGGATAATTTATTTATTGCATGTTTATTATAATCTTCTGTAAATGGTAAGAAATACTCTAGTGCTGCTAAACATTTTCTTTTATCTTCTCCTCCCATTTTATTCATAAGAAGCCAACCTTCTGTTTTTGCAAAGTCAGTTTTAGTAAAATACTTACCTGCATTAATAAAAGACTGTGTTGATCCTCCAAAATAGTTAGAAAGAGATGAAAGAGGATTTAATCCTAATGTCATTATTTGAAAACTATTATTAAAAGAAGTTATTGTTTTGTTTAAACTTATTTGTCTTTCAGACAAATCTTCTGGAAATATTTTATATCCTAATTTATCATTAAGTGTTTTACCGAATGTTCCTAGTTTTCCTAAAGAAATATCAAAGGCTTCACTTTGAATATATCTCTGTTGATATACAACCGCTTTTACCATAGCAGTTACTATTTTAGTGTTTTCAGTATTGTCACTATTTTCTTTTGGTGCTCCACTTTCAAGTCTTTCTGTTCTACCAAAATAAGAAGTAGCTAAACAATTTTTATTATTCTCTAGTCTTATTAAAGCTCTTGCTTGTGCTTCTATATCTGTCAAATATTTAAATTTAATGGCAAACTCATTATACATTGCCATAGTTTTAAATAAATCTGTAGAAACCTCTCCTTTTATTTTTCCAGTTAAATACTTAGGAACAGTATCAATTGGTTTTTTAGTAATAGGATCAATAGCACCATATCCTATTTCATTTTCATCCGTAGAAATATTTCTTAGAAATTGTTCTCCAAGAGTAATATCCCCTCCAAATATAAGTTTTTCAGATAGACTTTTTCTAACCCAAGGAAGAAAAGTTTCTGCTGCTTTTTCTCTTATATAACCTATACTAGAATAGTAATTATTTCTTTCTCTAATATAGTCATAAAAAGCTTTAGCAGGGGTGTTTTCTGGCTTATTTAATTCTATCCACTCTTTAGAAATCCATTTATCATCTCTAGGAAATTGAACTATCTCATCATATAATCTCCATCCTGGGGACTTATCAGAAAGAATATTATATATATCACTTATTTTTGATTTCTCTCTTGCAATTTCAGAAGCAATTTGTTCTTCAGTTCCAACTCTATATGGAGTTTTCTCTTCTATTCTTTGATATTCTTCTTCTCTTTTTTTCTCTAAATAATCTTTATAAGCATTTACATCAATATTATCTTTTATCCAGGGTATATCTTTATCTGTAATATTCTTTTTTAATTCAGTAGAAAATTTAGAATCATATTTATCAATTAATTCATTAGAATCTTTCTTTTTAATTATGTCAAATTGATTTCTTAAATTAAGTCCTTTTGATTTGGCCCAAGTTTGATAATTATTTTTATGTTCATTAAGTTTTTTTAGTTCCCCACCAATATCCATACCAGCAAAATGAAAAGCAGCATTAGCTTTTTTAAATAAAACATCTAGTGCTTTAATTTGTATAGTTGCTGTAGTACCAAATAATCTGGACAACCCTCTTACAACTTTTTCTGCTGTATCTGAACCACCAATTATTTTAACTGTATATTCATTGTCAATTATTTTTAATTGTTCTTTATTTGCTAAAACATCATCAACAGTATCTCTAATAGCATTTTTTAGTTCTTTATCTTCTGGAGAGAGTTCTCCTTCAAATAAGAAACTTAAATCAGTGTTTAAGGTTAAATAAGGTTCTAATGCTGCCTGCATAGCTTCTAATTTTGCAGTAAAGGCACTTACTATACTATTGATAGGAAATTCTTCTTTAGTTTTTCCTTTAAATAAAGAGTTATATTCTTCTATAGTTGCTTTAACTTTTTTACTTAGTATTTTTTCTTGATGTAATAAAGGGAGAACATTTCCTCTCATTTGTAATTGTCTAATAGCATGAAATAAAGTATTTAATTGTTCTACTTTAGCATTCTTATTTGCTGAAGTTACAGTTTCTCTAGATAATTTTTCATAAACACCATTTAAATTAGAAAGTAATTTATCAAGTCTATCATTTCCAGTAGTTTCATTAGCAAGACCTACAGGAATTAAATAATCTTCATCAATATTTTTAATATTTACATCTCCAATTTTTACTCTTAATAATCTAGGAAGTATATTCTCTTTATTATTTCCTTCTGAATAAATTACTTTGATGGGGATCATTCTAGTCTGTTCGAAATCTGTATTTTTTACCCCATAGATAGAATTTATCATGTGTTTATACATATCCATTTGTAGATTCCATGCTCCACGTTTATACCAAGGAATATCATCATGTTTATTTGTGTCTAAATCCATAAACTTCCAATCAAGAATAGATACTTTTCCTTCTTTAGTAATAGCAACAAAATCTATTGTTCCCGCTGTATCTGTTTTTGGGTCATATAAAGGTATTTCTGAAAGGAATACCGCATCATCTCCGAATGATTTAAGTCTCTCCTCTAAGTTATCTCTAAGAAGAACATACATAGATTTGTCATTTGGATTTAATTGAGAAACATAATCATCATCATTTAACTTATTTTCTCTCAATTTATGGTTTTCATCTGTAAGTATTCCTAAAGCATGTTCTAAGTCTGCATGTCCTGCTGTACCTTTTTCTGCTTTTAAATTATTTACAGAAGCAGTAAATTCATCATTAGTTAGTCTTCCTTCTAAAAATCCTGCTTTATACCATGCTTTAACTGAGTCTGATACTCTATTTGCTATCTTCTTACCATTTATAGTATACCCATCTGGAGTAGGAGTAATTTTAGATGCACCTTCTAATAAAGCATTTTTAATTCTATCTTGTTCAGTGTGTAAAGGAGGGAGTCCTAATATTTCATTAGAATCATTATTTAAATTAAAATATTTTTTATTTTGTATAAAAGATTTAATATTTTCAGCAATATTATTAGTTTTAGTAAGTTTATCTTTAAAAATGGAAATAATAAAATCCCAAATTTTATGTGTAATTCTGTCAATAAAATTTTGATTGTTTATATCTTCTGTAGATTTACCTATTAAATCTTTTTGAACTTTCATACGAATAAGTTCATTCACTAAATTATAAGGGTTGGATTTAGAAAAAAGAGAAGTTTGAGGATTTAAGTCTTGATAAAATTTATCTACTAAATTAAAGTCTTCAGTGTTCTGTAATTCTTCTCCTGCGGACTCTAATTGTGTTTTATTATATAATTTAGTTGCTGTTAAATGAATTAATTCTTCAAATACTGCTACATCTATATATTCATCTAAATTAACACCTTTAGACAATGAATCTTGTAATTTCTCTATCAATGCATCTTCATTAATATATAAAACCCCTTTAGTAACAAATAAAGCTCTATTAGGAGTATTGCTTGAATTGTCTACAATTCTAATTTCACCCAACTCAAGTTTTCTGAGAATTGAGTTATTGATGAGATTATTTGAGAGGGATTGGATAACACGTAAATTGGAATATCTAATAGCTGCTGTTCTAGAAGGAATTCCTTCTTCAGTAGGAGTTGTTTCTTTGTTTGTGGATAACAAATCTTTAGCATTTCTTCCAAGAACTCCTTTGTAATAGGATAAATCTCTATTTTTTCCTGTTTGGAGAGATTGTGATCCCCTCCCACTATCTCCCATAAAAACGATATCATCTGTGATGTCGGTATATTCATCAGTAAATTGTGTTCTTTGTAATATTCTACAATTTTCTGGTAAGTTTGTAATGCTATTAAGTTTTCTTTCATTTGGTTTTTCTTTTGATATAAAATCTTCTTTTATTTGATCTGCTGTATGTTCTTCTGCTTTTTTCTGCAAGAAAATATTGTTTTCATTAATATCATCTGCTGTACCTATATCTTTTCCAGAAACCACATCCATAGATGCTCTGTCAAAACCACTTTTGGTGAATAATGATTTCAAGTAATCAACTATTTTAGACCACCAATTTTCTGCTTTAGCAATTAGTTCTGGTTTTTCATTAGTACCATCAGTTCTATTAATAACATATTCTGCCAAGATTTTACCTATAGCTTCTTCTTTGAGTTTTATAATATCTGGTTTACCATCTTTTCCTTGATAATTAGGGTCTTGACCATAATCATTAAATACTTGTTGTGTAATTACATAACCATTTACTTCTTTTAATAATTGATTATATAATTCTGGATTAGTTTGTTTAATGATAGCAGTGACAAAGTGCATTGCTTCTTCAGGGAGTGATTGTGTTTCTTTGCCTTCTACAACCTGTATTACTTTTTGCATCAATAATGCAACAGCATTAGCATTTTGTTTAATACCATCTACTACTATATCTTTGACAGAATGAATATCTACTCCCATACGAGTTAACATATCTTTTAGAGCAACTATAGTTTCTGGAGATGCACTAGAATTTTCTATTCCTTCTTTTTGTAAGAAAATATTTCTTTCATCATCTTTCCAAGTATATAAATCAGTTTGTCCTAGTTGTGTAAAATATATTTTAATTGGAGTATTCTTTTTATTATAAGTAGATATTCTTTCTGCAATTAATGATTTTTCTAAACCACTAATTTCTTTTTTAAATAACCCTACTCTATTAGGTACAGACATATTAGAATATATATCCTCTTTAGCAGGAAAGTTTTCTTCTCCATTTTTCTCCTGCCATACTCCCACTTTAGCTTGTAAAACTTTTTCTGACAAATTAGTTTGTCTTTTTAAATCTTTAAACTCACTAGAATTTATATTAACACAATTTGCCATAATTAATTACAGTTTTTTATTTTTTCTTTTTCTTCTTCTAATAAAGAATTCCATTCCTCTTCTTTTATACCTAAAGACTCAATCGTTTTACCAGAATTTGTTAATATTTCTTTAATATTATCAGTTACATTATTAATTTCTTCTGGTAAAGATACATCTTCTTTTTCATATTCTTGGTCAAAACTTTCAAAAATATCTTTATTAGGAATTTCATTATCTATTTTAATTGTCCCATTATCAATTACAGAGGATTTATTGAATTCATAGTTTTCTGTTGCTCTGTCTCCATCTCCTAATAAGTTTACTAATTTATAAACATGAATATTTTCTGTACCATTTTCTGTTAATTTTTCTTGAATGAGTGGTTCTCCTGTTATTTCATGTCTAACTCTTTGATAACCAAAAATATCTTTCAAAGATTGATCTCCTTTTTCTTTCATTTTAGCAAAATCTCTAGGAGTTATAATAGCACCAGTAATCATATCTATTTTTGCATTATCTTTACCAAATGGAACAAGCCTAGGGATTTTTACGAATTCATTTCCTATATTTTTAAAATTCCATTTTTCACTAAGAAATAATAATTTTCTATCATTTGCTTTTATATCTAGTCCAGCTATAGTTGAAAATAATGGAGAAGTATAAGAATAAATATCTCCTTCAGGAGTTCTGGCAATAGGTTTTTCTGATTCTTTAAATGTAACTTTATCTACATAAGGAACTATATCATTATTCTTAAAATTATTTTTTTGAAAACTACCTTGTTTAAATGCATCAAAACTCTTATTAGCAACCATTGTATTAATAATAGGAGAAACTATTTTACTATAATCTTCTATTGGTATAATATTTCTAATTGAAATAGCAGAAGAGTAAGTTCCTTGAATGATAGAAAGATCTACAATATCTTTATATAATTGATTAGTACTAGGATTATCTCTAAGTTCTCTCATCATACCTGTATACATATCATCATCAATAGCATCAACCGATTTAACTCTGAGTTTAATAGTCTTGGCCCCATTGATTCTAATACCACTATCAATAACTAATTCCTTTAATATATCCATATCAGGATATTCTATTTTATCTTTTTCCAACTGTAAAGCAACACAAGTTTTTGGATCTACTAATAATTCATTAATTCTTTCATTTATTTGAGTTTTAGTTTGTACAACATAATCTATAAATGCTGATTTTACTTGTACTGCAATTTTTTCATAAATATCTTCACTCATATACTTATTTTCAGCAAAAGGTTTTAATACTTCTTGAGTTATATTTTTAAATACAGGTTGATCTAATTTTAATATAGTAGATAGAGCATTCATAGATTTTTCCATAAATTCTCTCTGTTTACCTATAAAAGTAGAGGATAGAATATTATCTACAGAACTAATTATATTATTTTCTTGTGCATAAGTTGTTTTACCAATTTTTCTATCCATTCCTTCTATACTTCTAAAAGTAGTAGTATCATAATTGGTTGCTTGTGTAAAAGCAAAATTAAATTCTGCCATTTTTGCATACTTTAGAAATTCATCTAAAATTAATAATTGATTAGCATTTTGACTATCAGTTAATTTATTATTATAATAATTTTTAATATCTTCCTCTAAATTATCTAGATTTAATTCTGTTTTATCTAAAATAGATTTAGTAGTCATAAATTTATTCTGAATTTCTTTAATATTTTTAATATTAAATAGAGTATCAGATTCTTTACTATTTAACAGTTTTAAATACTCAGAAATAATTGGTTGATTTAGGAACATTGCTGTTTTTGCTCCTACCCCAATATTCTCAAGAAACATAAATGTACCAATGATTAAATCAGATTGAATAATTTTTGTAATATAATCTCCTTTAGCAATATCAACAAATGCTGTAGCATATCCAGAAAGTCTTTGAGAAATTAATTCTTTAGAGTCTTTCACAGTTCTACCAGAGAGAGATATTCTTTCTTGTCCATCTACTATAACTGTATTATGATTTAATAATATAGAACCATCTCCTAGATATTTTCTATCCTGTATAGATTGTTTAGCAAATTGTGTAGTATCAATATACACTTTGCTTTTTTGTTTTAAAGAAAGATTCGTAATATTAACAGCAGCAATTCCAACCCATCTTTTTCCTGTTACAAATGAGTGTCTCATAGAAGTTAAATAGTTTCTATCTAAAATTCTATTCTTAATCTGAGTCTCATCGTACCCTCTCAAATCGTCTAATTCTTTAGACAAGTCTTCAAGTCCTGCATCTCCAATAGGAGTAATGAGTCTTTCAAAGTTCTCAGGAAGTGTAATAAGTTTTTCTAATGAGTCATAATATTCATTTTCAAGTGCTTTTTTATACATTTCATTAACTAAAGTAGTCTTGATACCTTGTTCAGCTAAATCTTGGGTAAAATCACCAATTATATCTTCTTTTGAGAAGACCCCTTCCTCTCCAAATATACTTTTAATTAAACTATCTACATGACTAGAGTCTTTATTTAATTCTAGTATTTTTTTAAGTTCTATCTGATGCTCCTTAGAAAGCAATTCTCCTCTATCAAACATATCTCCATAAAAAGATTTAGTGGTTTCTTCTGAACCATGATATTTAATTAAACGAATATTTCCTGTTTTGTCAATGTATATTGATTTAAGATACATATTTAATTTATCAATATCAAAGTCACTTCCTGATTTAGTAGTAATTTCTGAAGGAACTACAACTGTTGCTCCCATATATTGGGGAAGAAAACCTTTCACTTTGAAACATTCTACAGAGGATAGTGCTTGAGTTGGAATACGAAACCCTATTCCTTTTAATATATTCTTACCCTCTTCACTACTATTCAAATAATCAATTAGTTCTGCATCAGTTTTGTTTGCATGTATTCCTAACTTAGATTTAAACCAGAAAGGAAGCATTACTTCACAATAAGGATGTTCTTTTGTATAAAATTTAAGTGTATCATCAGTTAACATTACTTTCTTTTTATCATCAGTAGATAACATCTCATATCTCTCTCTAGAGATTTCTTTCCAACCTTCTGTAGTTTTAATGGCAAGTCTTCTTCCTTCTAAAGCACTTTCAAATCCTGTAATTGGGACTTGTACATGAGCACCCCCACTCATACTTGGTGAGCCAAGAGTCTTATCAATAAGAGAATATAAAATATTTCTAATTTGTATGTATGAAGGTGAGGCCTCAAATGGAATTAAAAATTGATTATCTGAATCCAGTTGTAAAGATTCTTTTGTATTATCAGAGAGTTGTCTTCTTAACATTTCTCTCATTAATATAGAAGATACTGCTTTTCCATCTTTAATAGTATGATAACCTTCTCCAGAGTCAGTAATTCCTAGTCTATTTAATAGGGAATTGTACCCATGTGAATGCATCTCATTTAATAGATTAGTATTTCTAACATATTCTGCATGTATTTCTACCTTTCTTTCTGGTGTTGCTCCTATCACTTCTCCATTTTCATATAAGTCTGCACTTGCTCCTTTTGTAAGTTGAGACCCTCTAGTTTGAGTTTTCTCCCCTTCAGTTGTAGTTTCTACTTGAATACCATAGGCTTTCCAAGGAACTTTTACAATAGTATTATCATTAAAGGTTTCTTCATTAACTAGTCCATTAGGAGTATATAAACTATGTGCTTGTACTTGACCAACTTTCCTACCAGATTCTACAATAGCATATCCAATTCCTTGTTTATGCATTTGTTCATATAATTTTCCTAGACTAGTATCTTTCACCATAGAATAATAAATAGGCATTTGAGAAAGTTTGTCTAATACAAGTTCCATTGTTGTAGAATCATATTTATAACCAGAGATAATAGGTTTTAATATCTCAATATGATGAGAGGGTTCTTTAGTTTTAACTAAAACTTCATCTTGTTCTTTTAATTTAGTATTTGTATATTTATAACCAGGATAGTTTTGTCTTGTATAGGCCATTTGCCATTGATGCCACTCTTCTGCATCATCTGTCCATTGTCTATTCTTAATCTTGATTTCTCTATAAGTTTCTGGCATTAATACAGAACTAGCATCTGATTCATCATTTTTAGCATATGCTTTTGCTGCAGATTTATTTCCATACTCATACATTACATTAGAAAGACTACCACTAATGATATTGTCTTTTAATGTTAATGTTTTAGTATAACTTTTAAATCCTAAGTATCCAGGATCTCCAGGTTTTAATTGAATATTATTTGCTTTATTTTTATTAATATTTAAGAAACTATTAAATTCTGGAGAATCAAAAGTTGTTCTTCTTGGAGAAAGAAAAGATTTGATACGTTTAGTTTCATCTAATGTACCATCTTTTTTGACAGTAAATTGAAAAGGATCACCAAATATTACTTTATGGTATTCTATATTATTAATGATATAATTAACATTTGCAAATTTAAGTATATCATTAATTAGTTTATCTGACAATTTTGACTTATCAATGTTTTCATCCTTTAAAAATTTATCAGAAAGTCCCATATAAGAATATTTATTTTCTTCATTTAAAAGAATTTGTTTATTATCTTCAAGTACTTTTCTAGTTTCTGCCACTATACCATCAATATATAATTGAATAGCAGAATTAATTTTAGTTAAATTTTCTGGAGTATTAATATATTCTTTGAATTGATTCTCAGTATTACCCAATTCAATCATTTCATTAATATCTTTCAATATTTGACTAGGAGTTCCATCTTTGTAAGAAAGAATATCTTTAAAGAATCTTAATTCTTTTACTTTATCTCCTACTGCTTTTAAATGCTCTCTATTTTTATAATCTAGTGCTAAGTTAATATCATCTAACAAATATCCTCTGAAAATTTCATTTATTGTTGAGTCTGCTTTTCCTGTTTCAATTTTAGAGAACTTAATATTATTACCCATGTTCATCATCCACTCTGTTGAACCATCAGCAGGAATAAGAATATAATAATTACCATCAACATTTTGATTTATTTCTTGTGTAAATCTTTCTCCTAATGTTAACTTAGTGGTACTAATTCCTTTATTATCATCTAAAAGTTTAGTTCCATCTATATAAGAAACTTTCATTTCTTTTATTCTATTTCTCTCTTTATCAAAGAATAGTCCTCCTGGTTTTAGTACTTGACTCCCTTTATTATATAAATCATTAAGTTCTGGTCTTGTTTTTAATAATTCATCTAAAGTTTTACATTCATTAAATTCATTCTCAAATACAGATGGAGTATTATTTTCTGCAAATGCACCTCTTTTTTCTCCTTCAACACTATAATGAGTACTTTCCATATTAGGATTTGTTACTGTATTATATAATCCTGCTAAGGATGCAAGTCTACCAGTAATATTACCCAATAATTCACCATTAATAGTCATTATATTTTCTGTAGAACCAAAATATTGTTTTAACCCACTTACATCATAGTTGAAGGTTTTTACTTGATTTTCTTTTAGTTTACTAAAAAAATTAATATCTAAATCTATTCCAATTTTATTTAAAAAAGAGAGTTGATCATTTACATTATTAATAGATAATTCTTTAATTTTATCTATAGCAATTTTATATGTTTTTGAGAGTTTATCAAACTTAATTAACTCTGAATCAGAAGTTGCTAAAATTTTAATATTCTCTAACCAAGATTGTTGAATTTGTTTATTTGCTGTGAATTGATTGGCAGGTGCAGTATATACTTCTGTACCACCTTTATATTGAACCAATGCATCTGGTTTTTGTTTAGCAAAAGTTTGAGCAAATTCTATAAAAAGTCTCCAATCATCATTATTAAATTGTGTAAAATCTACTTGTCTATCTACTTGTCTATTTGAAATTTTACCTCCAAGGTTTTTAAAAAGTCTAACATAATCAGAGTCATCATTAGCTAATTCAGATAATTTATCAACCATTTTACTAATACTAGAAGTATTACTAATTTTATCTAATATTGTAGCAAATGCTCTACTATACCCCAATAATTTAAATCCGCTAATATTAGAAATTTGGGGTTCTGGCATTTTAAAAAATAAATTATTTTCTTGATTAGTTGCAACAGTTTTTAATAAAGAGACTATCAATAATTTTATAGCCTGAGGTGCACTCTTTTTAGCATCAGATTTAAATGCTTCTGGAGCATAATCATTCTTGTT
>OCZT010003409.1_pt1 | contig 16235 bp, 14 predicted proteins | sample 1539031 | NCBI WGS metagenome assembly OCZT01 (sample SAMEA3539308, study PRJEB22396) | soil metagenome | biome: tundra; feature: field; material: soil | place: USA | collected 2010-05 | depth 0.15 m | reverse complement strand
CTGGTTACAAATCCTTGAACGCGACGGCCCGGTTGCGGCCGCGGGACTTGGCCGATAGAGCGCCTTGTCCGCTGCCGCCACCAGCTCGGCGCCCGTCGCCACGTCAGCCGGCAGCTCGGCCGCACCCGCGCTGACCGTGATCTGCAGCGTCAAATCCGGGCGGATCGCCACCGGCGTGCGCGCCACCGTCGCACACGCCCGCTGCGCGGCCTCGAACGCGGCGGCGCGGTCCGCCTGCATGATGATCAGCGCAAATTCCTCGCCGCCGAAGCGCGCCGTGCGATCCACGCTCCGCAGTCCGTCCGACACGCGGCGGGCGACCTCCTGCAGCACCAGGTCACCCACCTGGTGCCCGTGCGTGTCGTTGACCTTCTTGAAATGATCGATGTCCAGCAGCACCAGCGAAAACGGGTGGCCAAAACGCCGCGAACGCTCCTCCTCCTCGGCGAGGATCCGGTCAAACTCCCGGCGATTCAGCATGCCCGTGAGCTGGTCGCGCGTCGCCAGCCGGCGCAGCGCCTCGAGGGTCTCCGCGAGCTTCAACGCATACCGCAGCGACCGTTCCAGCGTGTGCGAGGAAATCTCGCCCTTCACCAGGTAGTCGAGCGCTCCCGCGTTCATCGCCTCGATGTCCACCCGGTCGGACGATTCGGCGGTCAGAAACACGATCGGCGTGTGGGAGCCCCCCGCGACCGCCTCGCGGATCAGCTCCAGCCCGTTGCGCTCGCCGAGTTGATAGTCGAGCAGACAGGCGACGTGCTTGCCCTCGAGCAGCGTGGCGAGGCCCTCCTCGTAGGTCTCCGCCCAATCCAGATCGAAGCTTTCGCCGCGGAAATTCTTGAAATGCGCCTGCGTCAGCCGGAACTGCAGCCGGTCATCGTCGATCAGGAGGATGCGTCGCGTCATGACAGGATCGGGACCGCGCCCCGGGCGATCAGTTCGGCCAGCGCCTCGGCCACCCCCGCGCGCGCCGTAAACCCGAGCGCCGTCACTGCGGCCGCCGGGTCGCCCAGCGAGTGAAGAATATCGCCGGCCCGCGCGGGCCGGTGGACGGGGGCGCCGACCCCCGGATGGTGCGCGGCAAAAATTCCGGCCAGCTCGAGCAGGGACGTCGCCCGGCCCGTGCAGATGTTGGCGGCGCCCGAGGCCAGCCCGGGCCGCGTCGCCGCCAGCGCATTGGCGCGGGCCACATCCCGCACGGCGATAAAGTCGCGCGTCTGCCGGCCGTCGCCGTAAATCGTCACGGGTTTGCCCTCGGCGTAGCACCGCGCGAAGATCGAGATGACCCCCGAGTAGGGCGACGCGGGATCCTGCCGCGGCCCAAAAACGTTGAAATACCTCTGGCAGCGCACCGTGAAACCGTAGCACGCGCCGTGCCCGAGCAGCAGGTCCTCCGAGGCGAGCTTGGCCGCGCCATAGGGGCTGACCGGGCGCTTTTCCGCATTCTCGCGGATCGGCTGCTCGGCGCCATCGCCATAGATCGCGGCGGACGAAGCAAACACCACGCGGCCGACGCCATGCAGCCGCGCCGCCTCGGCGACGAGCTGGCTGGCGTGGACATTGAGCGAGAAATTCAACGCCGGGTTCTCGATGCTTTCCTGCACGCTCACCAGCGCCGCCAGGTGAACGATCGCGTCGGGCCGCTCCGCCGCCACCAGCGCCGCCAGCGCCCCCGGCTCGGCCACATCCCGCTCATGCAACACAAACGCGGGGGAGCGCAGCGCCGCCGCGAGATTTTCCCGCCGGCCGGTGCGAAAATTGTCCACGCCCACGACGGCATGCCCTTCGCCCAGCAGGCAATCGGTCGTGTGACTGCCGATGAAGCCGGCGGCGCCCGTGACGAGGATCTTGGCCATAAATGAATTGTACGTGGGCGGCGCGAAGCGGGGCAAGCTAGCAAGCAGGCCGATTTGAGAATGTCATCAATCCCCGATTACCATGTCTGTCATTCTGAGCGCAGCGAAGAATCCAGCGAGAGTTCGCTGCGAGCTTCGACTTCATCCAACTGGATCCTTCACTTCGTTCAGGATGACAAACAAGATGCAGCAAGCTGTCTCGTCAGCGGTGCGTACCGGCCGCGAGGTCGGCCGTCACCGCGGCCAGGCGCGCGGTCATTTTCGCCCGGTCACCCAGATTATCCCGGATGCAGTTGACCAGCGCGCTGCCGACGACGACGCCATCGGCGTGGGCCGCCACCTGCGCCACCTGCGCCCGCGTGGAAATGCCAAAACCCACCGCCACCGGCAACGCGGTGTGCGCCCGGATGCGCGCCACGGCCTCGGGAATGTTGGCCGCCGTGTCCGCCCGCACGCCTGTGACGCCTTCGCGGGAAACGTAATAGATGAAGCCCGTCGCCGCCGCGGCGATCGTCGCGATGCGCGCATCCGGCGTGGTGGGCGCGACGATGAACACCGTGTCGAGCCCGTGAAGGCGCGATGCCACCATGACTTCGCCCGCCTCCTCCGGCGGAAGATCGAGCGTCAGCATCCCGTCCACGCCAGCGGCCTGCGCAGCCCGGATATAGGCCTCCACGCCGTTCGCGAAAACCAGATTGTAATACGTGTAGAAAACCAGCGGCGCCGCGGGAAACTCGGCGCGCAGGCGACGCACGAGTTCCAGCACCCGCGCGGCCGTCATGCCGCTCTCGAGCGCCCGCTGGGCGGCGAGCTGGTTCGTCGGGCCGTCCGCCAGCGGATCGGAAAACGGCACGCCGAGTTCGAGGATGTCCACGCCATGGCCGAGCAGCGTGCGGCAGACCGCCAGCGACGTGTCGAAATCGGGATCACCCGCGCACACGTAGCCGACAAACGCGGCGCGGTTCTGGGCCTTGGCGCGGGCAAAAGTTGGGGCGAGGCGGGACATACAAGCGGTGAACTCAAGGGCAAACCCGCCGCGGTGCAACGGTCGTTTTTTAGCCCGCCGATCGCCAGGGCTTATGAATCCATCAGCCACCCATCACCTGATTTTTCCCGCGAATTACGCGGATAAACGCGAATATGAGCCCGATTTTCCAAGAACCCAAAGCAGATTGAGATCTGTATCCGCGACGATTCGCGTCATTCGCGGGCAACTGCTTGGGCCCGGATTACACCAGGTCAAAATCCACCAGGACGGGACGGTGATCCGAGAGGATCGCGCGCACGACCTCGCTGTGCACCTGGCCGCAGGCCGGGGGCAGCAGCACGAAGTCGAGCATTCGTCGCGGCAAGGGCGAGGGAAAGGTCCGGCCGTTCACCGGGTGCAGCACATAGTCGGCATAGTCCGAAAGGTGGCTGAGCAGCGCCGCGGTGGCATCGGCGCTATGGCCGGGATTGTTGAAGTCCCCGCAAATGATCGGCGGCAGGTCCCAGTGGGCGCCGCGTTCGCGGAGTTTTTCCCGCAGCCACGCCAGCAGCCGCCCGATCTGCCGGATGCGATGCTCGCGCGAGCTGAAATGCAGGTGAAGGTTCACGACCGGCACCAGCCGCCCCCCGATGTCGAACTCGGCAAAGAGAAAGCCCTTTTCGCCCACGCGGCGGAGGCCGAACACCACGGTTTCGGTCGCCATGATCGGGTGGCGCGACAGCAGCGCATTGCCGTAGCAAAGGTTGATCAGGCCATGGCGGCGGGTGTTGATGCCGAATACCGCATGGGGAAAGCCGGAGTGCAGCCGAAGGTATTCGAGATGGTCGAAGTTGCCCGCCCAGCGCGAACACTCGTCGATCTCCTGCAAGGCGACGATGTCGGGTTGCAGTTTCTCGATCAGCTTCGCGATTTTGCGGAGGTTGTTCTTGAGTTTCTGCGCGGAAGACAGTCCCTGGATCGGGTTCAGCCCGCGGGCATGCGCGATGTTGAAAGTGAGGAGACGCAGACGCGGCATGGGGATTAGACCAGTCTGAAACCGACACGTAACGGGGCAACGGCAAAGCAAGCCGACGGAGCCATGCCGGCGACTTGCGGCCCGGCGTAAAAAATCCCCCCGACCCGCGAGGGCGCGGGAGTAGCGCCCTATAGTTTCACCGGGATGATTGCCCGGCGGGACGACGGGGTGTTAACCACGGGTCACGGCTGTCCAGTTATGAGTAGTTGATCTCCAATTGGTTAGAAATGCCAACCCGGTCGGTTGTTGTAGTAATAGCCGTAAGGAGCTCAGGGAGAGATATTTGCTCCATGGAGGCGATGCTTACGATTTGCAAAATTTCCCAGAGCGACTGGGGCAGGCGCGACCGGCGTTTGGCGATCGCCACCAAGAGATACGCGCTGATCGCCGACCAGATTTGGACGCGGACGCCGTTGAACGAGGTGCTGTAAAAGCCGCGCAGGCGCAGGTGCTGTTTGATCCAGCGGAAGAACAATTCGATGGCCCAGCGGCGGCGGTAGATTTGGGCGACGATCAGCGCGTCCAGGTCGAACTGATTGGTCACGAAGACCAGCGCCCGGCCGGTCTCCGAATCCACATAACTGATACGGCGAAGCCGGCCGGGATAGCCCGCCAGGCCGGTGGGAGAATTGAGTTTGATGGTTTGGTCGCACCGCAGACCGGAAGCCGCGGCGACCGGATGGCTGACCGCCACGTAGAAGCGGGTGTTCGATTTGAGCCGCGTGACAAAGAAGGCCCCGGCACGGTGCAACCGATGCAAACGGGAGAAATCCAGGTAGCCGCGGTCCATCACGTAGTAACTGCCGGACTGCACCGGCAACTCGTCGAGCGCAGCCACCTCGTGGCGTTTGCCCTCGTGCAGGCTGGCGAAAACGGGGATGTCGCCCCGCAAATCGAGCAGCACGTTGAGCTTCACCGAGGCCAGATCTTTTTTCCAGCGCGCCCACGGAAACAAGGCCAGGCTCAGTTCGATGACCGTGGCGTTCAGGGCGAACAAGTCCGCTTCCAGGCCGAGTGCAGGCGGGGCGTCGGCATTCAGCCGTTGCGCACGCCGCATCAAAATCCCGGCGACCTCGGCAAAGACCCGCCAGTCCCGATGATCGTTGGCATACGCCAGATTGGTCCGCGTCACCCGGCCGCGAATCCCCATGTGGTACGCCAGCGCCGGGCGGGCGTTCAGACAGGCTTCGATGCCCCGCAAACTCTCCCGGTAAGTCAGCTGCGCAAAAACCATGGCGGCAAAGTGGTCGTAGACCCGCAGCGTTTTGGAAACCCGTGGCATGGGAAAACGCGCCGCCGCCCGGGCCAGTTCCGTCGCATCCAAGCCAGCCATGACCTGAGCGAAAACCGTCGGGGAATTTTTCATCGGCGAGCCAGAACAGCTCGACCGGAGTTCCCGGAGTCCAGCTCGAAGACACCCGCTTTGCTTCGCTACTCATTGCACTACGCGGTTATGTAAATTTGCGCGCGGCCCTTAACTGGACAGCCGTGACCACGGGTACATGGCAAAGCCGGGGAAGATGGGATTGACAGTCCCGGAGTGGCTCGCGAGGTTCCCGGGCTCTTTACGGCGGTCATAGCTCAGTTGGTTAGAGCACTAGATTGTGAATCTAGGGGTCGCGGGTTCGAGTCCCGTTGGCCGCCCCATCTTGATAGTAAGTTATTTACGATCATCCAAGTTCAGTGTGGCAACATCCAGTGGCAACAAATGCAGCGATGTTTCACCTTGTCTTGCGATGTTTTGCATGTCGAAAGGGGACCGGGCGCACAAGGCGGATGGTTAGCGAAATGCAATGTACCGCGGTGCTGCCTGCACGCGTTGCGTATGGCCTTTCGTCGCACATCGGAATTCCCCAGCAATGCGCTGGTCATGCCGGCGAGCATATAACTGTTAATCACTTGGTCGCTGGTTCGATCCCAGCCCGGGCAGCCATTTCCTCCCAAGGAGATGGGTGCTATCTGGATTTTGGAAGAAAAACTGTCTGTCCGGTTTCTGTCCGGTTTTTGGAGTTCCCCTCCCAAGGTGGCGCCCTGCCCCATCCCTGGGCAAATGCAGGCCTTTTCGCCCGCCAGAGCCACCCTTTTGCATGGTTCCTGCGCCGAATGACTGGATTGCGGCCATGGATGCCGCGCGCTCGGTCGCTCAAAAGGGCGCGATCTGCGTCATTGCACCTCGATGGATTGTCAGCTGATGTAGTGCGTCCGCGTCCCACAGCTGACCACACTAGGAGAATATCAATGAGCAAAGACGACCACAAAATTGACGCTGATGACCGCACTGTTTTCGATGTGTTGAACGAACGAAAATACACCGTCGATTATTTCCAACGCGAATTCAGTTGGGAACAGAAACACATCGAGCAGCTGGTAACCGACCTAACCTCGACGTTCCTCGACGTTTATGTTGAGGGCGATTCCCGCACAGCTGTAGAGCATTACAATAATTACTACCTTGGGCCCTTTGTCGTTAGCAGCAGGAACGGAATGAAGAGCATTATTGACGGCCAGCAACGACTGACCTCGCTGACACTGTTCTTGATTTTCCTTAACAACCAGCAGAAGGCGCTTGGAGGGAAGGAGTCCATCGAGCCGCTCGTGTTCTCCGAGAAATACGGGCAAAAATCCTTTAACATACAGGTGGAAGAGCGGAAGACATGTCTGGAGAAGCTCTTCCTCGAAGGCTGCTATGAGGTCCAACCCGACGACGACGAATCAACCATCAACATGGCGAAGCGTTACGCCGACATTGGCGAAGCCTTTCCAGAGGAAATCAAAGGCAAAGCCTTCCCCTACTTTCTCGATTGGCTGAAATACAACGTCATCCTCGTGGAGATCACGGCCTACTCGGACGACAACGCCTATACGATTTTCGAGTCCATGAATGACCGGGGGCTGAACCTCACGTCTACCGAGATGCTCAAGGGTTACATTCTGTCGCGGTTTAAGGAGCCGAGGGATAGAGAGAAGGCGAACCGATTCTGGAAGGAATCTATTCAGAGCTTGCACCGCCACAGCAAGGAGGAGGACCAGAAGTTCTTCCAAGCATGGCTGCGGAGCCAATACGCCGACACGATACGCCAAGGCAAGGCTGGCTCCTCAAACGAAGACTTTGAGAAGATCGGCACGCGGTTCCACAGTTGGTTCCGCGACAATCTCTCAAAAATGGGGCTTAGAGCGGATTCGCCGGGAGAGTTCCGGGCACTTATACACGAGGAGATTGTGTATTACCTACGGGCTTATCTCGACATTCTCGATGCACAAAAGGAGGAAAAATCGGGATGGGAACACGTCTTTTACCATTCTCAGTGGGGGATTGCCGACTCGCTCGGGTTCCCGCTGATGCTGGCCGCTTTGAAATCGACGGATTCCCCGGATGTGACGCGACAGAAGATCGACGAGGTGGCCCGGTTTCTGGAGTCTTTCGCCGTCCGGCGTTCGGTTAACTTCCGAAATTTCAGTGCCAGTTCTATTCGCTACACGATGTATACGTTAGTGAAGGAAATTCGGGGCAAGGATCTTGATTCCTTGAGAGCGCTATTGCAGGGGAAACTCAACGAGATGGAAGAGACGCTCGACGGGATCGCCGAGTTTAGGATGCATGGGATGAACCGTTATTTTGTAAAGTTCCTCTTGTCTCGAATAACCGGATTCATTGAGCAACAGTCGGGCGCTTCGACGAACTTTTCGACCTACTTTGTTAGTCCCGGGACAAAACCTTTTGAGGTCGAGCACATCTGGGCGGACAAGTTTATCGAGCATAGAGACGAATTTGAGCAACAGCATGAGTTCGAGAACTATCGTAACCGTATAGGCGATTTAGTGCTACTGCCAAAAGGCACGAACCAGTCCTATGGAGCCATGCCCTACATCGATAAACTTGAGCACTACCTGAAAGAAAATCTTTTAGTAAAGTCGCTGCACCCTAAGACTTACGAAAATAACCCCAATTTTGTCGGTATGGCTCGTAGACTGGGCCTAAACTTCAAAGCTCACACGTCGTTTACCAAGGCAGATATTGACGAGAGGCAGACACTGATCAGGAGCATCTGCGCGGGTATCTGGCGTGGCTCCGGAAAGTCCTGAAAAGCTTGAAAGATGTCGAGGCATGTTCCGAGTACAGTGCTTCTGTTTTGCGCGGCGGGCTGTGACGCCGCCGAAGGTAGCAGGATCCAGCGCGAGTGTCACCTTTTGCTCTGCCTGGTCGCATGTTAAACTCGGTGAGGTGCTCGGTCGCTCGGCGGGTTGGTAACGAACGTTACATTGTTTAGCACGACAGGGATATCCGGCCGCTGGTTCTGAGCACGATTCAGCACCCAGGTCGTCACCAGCAGGTCCCCCATCGTCCAGTATCGCCAGCCGTCCACGTCGAGGTAGCGCATTTTCTTGGAGAAAAACAGTTCGTCGTATCCTAACCGGCGAATCGTCATCGCGAATCGATAGAAGACGTCCGCCGACGAACATTTCTGTAGCAGGACATACTCATGCGGATGCTTTGGCATGGTCCTAACTTGCGGGCTTCCAGTTGGTCTACTATGTAATGGCAGTTCAGGGACGGGAAAACGTTAGGGAACGGTCACGTTTTTTCGCTGCGATCTTCTTACGGTTAGATTGCCCGCATTCGGGCAGTTAAGGTTGGACTGGCTCCGGACGAATCACTCTAGAGGTTCAGGATAACACGCGTTAGTTCGCGTTTGCTCACCTTCGCTCGGCAGAGGGTTGCGAGCTTTTTGGTGTTCCAATGACCTTCGTTTTAGCAACCGGCGAAATTCGGGGGCAGGATGGTTCTGCTTCCTGGTCTTTTGTTGTTGCTTGGCTCAGCAAAAGTGTATCAATGTCCTAATACTCTATGAATACCCTCGGGGACAGCTGGTCAGTTGAGTTCCACTCGGGCATCCCGGTATACAAGCAGATCATCCACCATGTTCAGGCCACGGTCGCCGCTGGGCGCCTAAAACCGGGCGATCAATTGCCCACGATCAGGGCGCTCCACAAGATGCTTAAGGTGAACCCGAATACGGTCGCCAGAGCCTACCGCGAACTTGAATTCCTCGGGATCCTTGAAGCTCAACAGGGTAGTGGCTGTTTTGTCGCGCCGCCGGCCGCGCCACCGAAGCGGTCGCAGCGGATCATAAAGGCCAAGGCCGTCGAACTAGGGGCTCGGTTTGCTTCTGAAGCCCGCAGCCAAGGTATCCCGCTTGACCAGATCATTCAGCAATTGAACGAAGGGAAGTCCCATGCCTGACGTGCCTCAAGGCCGATTTGGCCGAAGTTGGCGGCTGTTTACGCTATCCCTCCAGATATTGTCCAAGGAGAAGAAACTTCTTTTCTTTCCCGCCGGCATCATGCTCTTTCACTTGGGCTTCGTGATCTTCTTCGTCGTGCCCTCGGGCCTGTTAGTGTCTGGCCTCCATTGGGCCGACCTCGGCAGCTTGAAAGCGATACTCCGGCATGTGACCGAGCTTGCCCCTCAATGGCCGAAGGTGCCGCCATTATTTTATCACTGGGAGCCCTACGCCTACCTCGGCGCCATCTACCTACTATCGATACTCTCTGCCACGTTCTTCAACGTGGCCTTTTACCATGAGATCCTAAAAGCACTGGCTGGCGAGAATGTCTCAATACTGGCGGGGCTCCGATACGCCGGCCGCCGGTTTCGCGCAATCCTGATGTGGAGCATTTTCGCGGCCGCTGTTGGAGTCATTCTTAAGGCCTTGGAAGAACGCGTTGGATGGATCGGCCGACTGGCGCTCGGCTTATCCGGCATGGCCTGGAGTGCAGCATCGGTGTTTATCATCCCAGTGATGATCCGAGATGACAGTTTCAATCCTATCACCCTCCTTAAAGGTTCCGCCAACACCCTGAGGAAGACCTGGGGCGAATCGCTAACCGCCTATCTTGGGGTCCGACTCGGTGGCGTAGTCGTTTTCTTTGTCGCCCCGCTTCTCCTTCTCTTCGGGATTTTTTTACTCTTTTCGTGGCTTCATTTGTTCAAGCTGAGAATTTTGCTCAATTTGCTCCTTGTAGCCGTAGTCCTTTGGGCTCTTGCCCTGATCGTTTTTGATTTCCTTCTCGGAGTCTGTGGAGACGTATTCCGCTGTGCCCTATACATCTACGCTACGGAAGGAGTCCTGCCCACTCCCTATACTCCCGACCTGATGGATGCCGCTTGGAAAGTGCGCTATAACAGTGCGTTTTGGCCAGATAGAAGGATTCGATAAACCATAATCTGTCGCCATCGGAAGACCTGGATGAGGGGAGGAGTGAAATCTTCGATTGATGCGGGTGAGAGTCGGCGATTAAGACTGGCTTGGCGCTGACAACGCGCATTCCGTGTCTTTGGGTCCAAATCGCACTCTCTGGCTTTTTGGTGACCCCATTGTCGCACTTTCAGACATGGGACACTACACTAGCAGTGCGGCATGCGAATGAAGGGCGCACTAGACCGCGAGAAGGAAGCCGCACGTGTCTCCGCATGGCACGCGTCGCTGATTTGGACGCCGCTTAGTGAGCGTTACCCCGAACCCTGCGCGGCAGTCTTAGTGCGAATGGCAGACGGCAGAATCGCGGGCGCGCATTGGGACGGCGGCGGATGGATTCGCTCGCCATTTGAACTCTGGGGCGAGGCTGTGGCGTGGGCCGCGCTGCCGGAGCTGCATCGGACTCCGTAATCCATGGCTAGTTCAGTTCCAAATCTTTCGCGGTATTTCCATTGCGGAGAGCGGGAGCATTCGTTCATAGGACAATTGCGACTCGTCTCTCCGGCAACCTTGCGCCAACCTGGACGAGTCTCGCAAACGAACCTTAACCCCTGCCCCAGTGAAAAAGACCTTCGCGCTCCTGATACTTAGCCTGACTTTCTTGTCGGCACTGCCGATTGGCATCGCTGCCGACGCTCCTGTGCCGGCGGCGACGGGAAAATAGCCCGTTGAACAGCCGTACTGGCTCACGATTAAGTCAGGCATCCGCCACAACTCGAAGTGCCGCTATTTCCACAATTCACAGGGGCGTCCGTGTGGAAAAGACGAGGGCCGGGCTTGCAAGCTTTGCGGAGGATAGCTGCATGAAGCAACATCGCCAAGCTGTCGCGATCGGGATTCTGCTTTTCTCGCTCGTTGCGTGCACCAGGAGCCCCCAAAGCAAGTTGGTCGGTGTGTGGCGAGAATCTACGCCATCCGAGACGGTGCTTATGACGTTTCGCGCAGACGGCACGTTTGTGATGACACTGGCAAGTGGAGGTAGATCGACTGACGTTTTTGGCAACTGGACGCTCGAGGCTACGAAAATTTCCATTCAGGACTCCACCAGCGGCAGTCCGCTCAATTTCGATCTGCTCTCGCAGAGCGACGACGCGCTAAATCTTCGGCTGCATGACGGTAACGGGGCGCTCTTGGCACTTAACCGCCAAAGCAAACAGACCTTACCCCCTTCAGAAGCCGAGTTGCTTGCGGTTTCACCAGAGGGAAGAAGGGAGGCAATGGTCCGGCGAGTAGACAAGCCGGTCCTCAACAACGCCCGACAACTGTCCGCTGCCGCAGACCAATACTACCTAGAAAATGGCATGTCGACCGTGTCGATTGGCGACTTGGTCGGACCCACGAATTACGTAAGGGAGATTAACCTAGTAGCAAATGAGACTTACCCCGCTGCATTCACGCAGGGAGTTACAATCACGATAGTCGGGGTCGCCGGTGTTCGCACGATCACGTATTCGCCGTAGCCATTGTGTCGGTCGGCTCCTAAACCGCATTTGAAAGCTCAAGCGAGCGGGAATCTATGATCATATTCAAAGGAGCCTCTGATACTCCCATCGTAGGAAAAAAGCATGACGAACTGAATCGTGCTGTGTTTGCTGAGCGTTTCGCTCGGCTCATTACCACATTTTCGGGCGACGAGCGGAGCAACATCTTTGCTCTCTACGGCGAATGGGGCTCAGGAAAGACAAGCGTCTGGAACATGGTCAGAGCCGAAATTTCTAGGAACACCCCAAAGCCTCAGATCGTGGAATTTAGTCCCTGGGCCTACAGCTCGGCAAATCAGGTGTTATGCGGTTTTTTCTTTGAACTACTCGCGGTGCTGGGGCGCAAGCCCGTGTTCAATCAAGTCGCGACCGCGTTTGGAAACTTTCGTGATGGGTTAACCGCTATTGGCTCCATCGGACTAATGGTCGCTGGCGCTGACCCAACTGGAACCGCTGGAGCGTTGTCTTTAACTGCGCTTACGGGGGCGAAGGCCGCCAGCAAGGTCTCGAAGGCGGCGAAAACTGCCGCAGCCCTTTCTTTGAGCGAATTGCGTACCAAAGTTGAAAAGGCGCTAATCAACGCAAAGCAGCCAATCTTGATCATGGTAGACGACGTAGACCGACTGCCGCCTATTCAGGTTGCTGCTCTGTTCCAGCTCATTCGTGTGAATGCTTCGTTGCCGATGGTGAATTATCTCCTCCTAATGGACCGAGCCTCGGTAGAACAAGCGCTAGTCAAAGAGGGTTTCGCGAAGACGTATTTGGAAAAAATTGTCCAGTTTGGCATAGATCTGCCGCGCCTCGCACCCGAAGATCTGCGTGTCATGGGCGTTAGGCGCGCCCTGTCGGCACTGGAGGGTTCGGAAAAAGTTAAGCTGGGGAAACGGATTGAGCAGGCTGTCGCAACGTCCTTAGGCGTACTCACCACTCCGCGGTCGATTGGGCGAATAGCCGAGAGCTTTCGCTTCCATCTTGGATTTTTTCGGGATGGAGACGTCCTCGAAGTCGACCCGGTTGACCTGTTTCTCTTGGAAGTCCTCCGCTGCCAAGCCCCGGCACTTTATGCTTTCATCCGTGACGAGACGGGAACTTACGTCGATCAAGCATCGCTCCTCGAAATCTATTTCGATAAGGACAAAAAGGTCGAAACCGAGCGGAAGCAGAAAGTGGCTGCAGTGATTGCCAAGCAACCCGAGTTTCCTGCTAAAGCGCTACAAGATATATTCGATGCCCTGGTGCCGGGTTACAGTTCTAGTCGTCATAGTAGGCAGGATGACTTCGCTCATTGCCGCCTTTGTTCCGCGCCGCATTTCCGCAATTTCTTTGAACTGACAGTACCGCGACAACATCCCTCGCAGGCACAGCTTGAGGCGATCAGGAAATCGAGTGGAAACCAGAAAGCGACTCATCAGCTCGTCTATGCCCTTATCGAAGCCTACGGACAGGACGTCGTCATCTCAGCGCTGGATGCACGGTTCAAAGGCGAAACCGATCCGAAGGTGCTCACCAGACTCTTGACTGCTTTGTGGGCCATCGACCTAGCCCGCCTACACATGCGCGGACCCGGTACATACCTGCTTCCAACGGTAGGAATCGCAAACTTCACGATTGAATGTCTTCGCAAGATTTCCGCCGCGGCAAAGTGCGAGGAAGTCCTCAAGGCTGTCCGGGCCGCGAGCAGCAATTTCGGCCTACTTTATCGGATCGTGGCGTCGGAACAACACGATACTCGTATATCGCAAGCGGGCTATAAGGCGATTCTTCCAGCAGACGTACTGAAGCGGCTTAGACGTGAGTGCTCGAAAGAAGCCGACAGAATCTTAACATCCGATGCCATGATCCGCGAACCCATGTTGACTTGGTTTCTCGGTTACAAGGCAGAAGCCGAAGGACCGGAAAAAGTTCGGGCTTTGGCAGCGGGTTTGCTGTCCGACAAACGTCGGTTAGCCGGGTTCCTCAAGAATGCTATCAGGATGCACAGACAAGTGCCGCCCGACGAAGAGCTCGTCTTGACTAGCGCTGTCCTCACCTGCTATTTCACGATCGATCAAGCATTGGTTGATGCAACTAGAGATCTGTCAGGCCTCGAGGTCGAAGACAGGAAAGTATTGCAGCAGGCGAATGCAATTGCCTTGGAGACCCTCACGAACAATCCGGCGATAGTTCCGAACGATGAACAATCGCCAAGGTTAATGAATTTCGTACCAGGGCTAGTCTAGCGGGAAGTCGACAGGAGATAATCTGAAGTGCATTCAAAGGGTGGTTCGGCAGTCACCGAAGCGCGCCAGATTGCTGCAGCCAACATCGGCGGACATCGGGTTCACTTGCCAACTGCGCGAAACGTTCCTGGCGCATCGGAAGACCATTCCGTCGCGGATGAATAACTGGGACGGCAATTGGTGGGGCAACTAAAGCCGCGCCACCGAAAGCAATTAGGTCACCGGGCATTCCGAATCGCGGGCAACCACTGAAAGTCCCGCAGCCGCCAAGTCGGACTGAACCAGCGCTTTGAAGGCCGCAGTCGCCCTAGGGTGGAATCGAACTTCCTCCAGCAGGTTCGCCAGATTTACTGGAATGGTCCGGCCAAAGTCATGCGCTTGATCGAGGTAAACTGATTCCTCCATGGGCAGCATGTAGGCCAATCGAAATTCCTGCTCGAAGGCGAAGGGCTCTCGCCGCTTGTGGGCGAATACCGCGAGGGAATGCAATTCGGGCAACGCCTCGTCTTCCGAGATGTATTGAACATCGAATGCCTGGCAGCGGCCGGCCATTTCGGTGAGCAGATTTTGCGTGCGAACGGCAATGACGATGGATTCCGGGGTCTCGGTGTAGGCCGGCCACATGCGCGGGTTTTCCTTCGGGTTCTTGTGCCAGCAGCTCAGGAACGTCCGGACCCGATGTGATTCCTGAATCTTCAGGATTTGCGCTGGGTCGCCCAGCTTCAGATCAGCGAACGCCCTGGCAAAAAGGCGGCTGGGGCCGGCGCGATTGGCTTCGGTGAAGCGTCCTTCCTTCACGTCTTCCAGTTTGTCCGCCCGGCGGAAGTATAGTTGCCGGGCTTCAATCAGGGACTTGAACTTCCGATAGCCGCCATAGCGCCAGAGCAATCCAGCCGGTTCGGCAATCTTGAACGGCCACTCCGCCAGCGGCAGCGGCCGGGACAAGGCCACGATCTTGCCTGTGCGCAGGTCGCGAATTCCTTGATAAAAGACCTCGCTCACGGATTTCTGCCGGCCGAATGTTCAATTGAAGCGGGCCTGCTCATTCTGCTCCTCGCGCTTGATGTGTTCGATCATCACGGTAATGCGGTCCACCAGCGCGCGGCCGATCCGTCGCAACTTCGCGTTCTCGGACGCGCCCAAGACCTGCGCGAGAGCCAGCCGGCGCTCCCAATAGGGAATCCGCGAGCCGGTTGAACCGAAGGAGAAAAGGTTGCCGTATAGTTCGTTGAGCAGGGTTTCTTCGTCCTGCCCTTGCTGGAGCAATTCAAGGGAGAACGGATGCCACCGGTAGCTTTGAACGCCCGCCACATCCTGGACCACGATAAAAAGTTGAATCTGGTCGAGCAAGCGGGGGATGAACTGCGGATGGGCGGCCCCTCCCAGGACATGATGAAACATCGCGGCACCTGTTGTCACTAGATGTTGTCACTTAGGACTGCGTTTTCATAAGTCATTGAAGTCCAAAGTGGGGCGGCCAACGGGACTCGAATCGGCCCTCCTCAACTTCAGAAACGCTTCATTGAACGCGCTTTTGAGTTGTTACGAGTGAGATAGAACGACGAACAAAGTGCAGCGAGTTTGAACGAGTTCAAACGAAAATCACATTTCTGACAAATCCGTGGCAAGTAAGTTGGGGCGGAACCACACGAGCGACGGATCGGCATTCCAGCGTTCTCATTCTTCCCGAGGACTATGACGGCCATGATTAAGACGTACGGAAATGCAGTCTTGATATTCATGGTCTTGCCGAACGTTCAAGATGAGTCACGGCCGCTTGCGGCCATTGGCTCGGGCGGCTCTTTCATTTCTCCTTTTTTCTTCCGGGCTTCTTGCGCTTGGATTCCGCGAGTCCTTGGAGTATCTCGTCCAGAAAAGGATGATCACTTGGATCAGCTCCAGTAATCGAAGGACGGGCCAACACAAGGAGAGTGTGCAACGCTTCACTGAACCAGCGGTGGTCGTCACGCATGGGAGGAATCGCGTGGAAAGCCGCAAGGTAGTTGATGGCTGATAAAACTAGGTTTGGATCCTCCTGCGCCTCCTCCAACAGCCATGCTTCCCGCTTTGCAGATTCATAGTAGGCGTCAACGACCGCTTTGATCTCTGAGGTGGTGATGATGTCTTCGATGCCTTGGGGCCGGGGTGTCACCCACATCGTGCTAGCGGCAACAGCCTGGCACCCTTTCCAGAGAGCTTTTGTGTTTAGCTTGGCCACGGTTTTCTGCCGAACGCTTGAGATCAGCGACACGCGAAGCGCGTTCGCTGTAGCGATTGGTTGAACAAAGCCGCTAGCGCGGCGGTGGGAATCGTGGCTGGCACGGGTGGTCGGGGGTGAAGGCAGCGTGGAGAGAGCGGGCATGGGTGGCAAGACTCGGGGGCTATGCCCTCGAACAAAACCACCCGTCAGTCCGCGGGC
>OCZT010003408.1_pt1 | contig 16237 bp, 11 predicted proteins | sample 1539031 | NCBI WGS metagenome assembly OCZT01 (sample SAMEA3539308, study PRJEB22396) | soil metagenome | biome: tundra; feature: field; material: soil | place: USA | collected 2010-05 | depth 0.15 m | reverse complement strand
TAAAAGTCTGTTTATGCTCATAATCAATGCTTTTTATATAAATATGGATTTTTTTTTGGGGGATGATTGGGGTTTTGGGGTACACTATTATATATAGTGAGGTTTTGGGATGGGGATGGGAATGGGGGAAATAATCGAAAAAAGCCGAGTCGTGCGTGGGGCGATTGATTGAGGTGAACTAAATACGAAGAACTGAACCTGAATAGACTGCGCCCGACCCTTAGGGCGGGACTGAACTTGGGACGAGAACTGAAGTACCCGCCCAAGGAAGTCTTAAGTCTTATGTCCTAAGTCTTAAGTACAAATAAAAACCATAAATACTTAGGACTTATGACATAGGACTTTGGACTCATCAAAAATTCGGTTTCAGCAGGTATCGGGTATAGAATTCGTTGATATGCTTCACGGTTTCATCGGCGGTATCTACCAAAATGAATAAATCCAAATCCTCCTCGCTCACTTTTCCTTCGCGGATGGCGGTGTCTTTAATCCACTGAATAAGCCCTGTCCAATATGTTTTATCAACCAAAACAATCGGGAACTTACCGATTTTATTCGTCTGGATTAAGGTGAGCGCTTCGAACAATTCATCCATCGTTCCCAAGCCACCCGGCAATACCACGAAACCCTGTGCATATTTTATAAACATCAGTTTCCGGACAAAGAAATAATCGAAGGAGATGAGTTTATCGTGGTCTATAAAAATATTTGCATCCTGTTCATGGGGTAATAAAATGTTCAACCCCACCGATTTTCCGCCGGCAGTTTTTGCGCCTTTATTGGCAGCTTCCATGATTCCAGGTCCTCCGCCGGTGATGATTCCGTAGCCTTCGGTGGTTAATTTATAGGCAATCTCTTCAGCTAATTTATAAAAGCGATGGTCGGGCTTCGTTCTCGCCGAACCAAAGATGGTAACGCACGGACCGATTTTGGCGAGTTTATCAAACCCATGAACCACTTCGCCCATGATTTTAAAAATCTGCCATGTATCCGTTGCCATGGTTTCCTGCCAGTTTTTATCGGCAAAGGCTTTTCGAATTCTGTAATCGTTTGAAGACATAATTTTTTTATTTTAATTTACGATTTATGTCCCGCTCGAGCGGGAAGATTTACGATTTCTATAATTATTCGGCACTGATTCTTTGATGTTGCAATTCGTTTTTCAGGTACTTAGCTGTTATACTTTGCTTATTCTTGATAATTTGTTCAGGAGTTCCATAAGCTACGATATTTCCTCCTCTTTCTCCGCCTTCAGGTCCGAGGTCAATGATGTAATCAGCCACTTTTATCACATCCATATTGTGCTCGATGACGAGAACCGTATTGCCTTTATCCACCAGCTTATTCAATACCTCGAGCAATACTCTTACATCCTCAAAATGAAGTCCTGTGGTGGGTTCATCAAGGATATAAAATGTTTTGCCGGTATCTTTTTTCGATAATTCAGTTGCCAGTTTTACACGCTGTGCTTCACCACCCGATAGCGTTGTAGATTGCTGTCCGAGGGTGATATATCCCAATCCTATTTCTTTAATTGTTTCTATTTTATGGCGGATGGCAGGGATATTTGCAAAGAATTCAACGGCATGGTCAATGCTCATCTCCAACACATCGGAGATGGATTTTCCACGATAGCGAACGTCCAGTGTCTCTCTCTTAAATCGTTTTCCCTTGCAGGTTTCGCACTCCACCTGAACATCGGGAAGGAAGTTCATTTCGATGACTTTTACACCTCCACCCAAACAGGTATCACAACGACCACCCGGAACATTAAACGAGAACCGACCGGGAGCATAACCCCTGATTTTAGCCTCAGGCATGGAGGCAAATAAATTTCTGATATCAGTAAAAACTCCAGTATAAGTTGCAGGATTGGAACGGGGAGTTCTGCCAATAGGCGACTGATCTATTTCGATAACTTTATCAATTAAATTCAAGCCCTCAACGGAAACATAGGGCAATGGTTTTTGAATAGAACGATAAAAATATTGGTTGAGGATTGGATAAAGCGTTTCCTTAATCAGGGTTGATTTTCCACTACCCGAAACCCCGGTAACACAAATCATCTTGCCTAATGGAAATTCAACATTTACATTTTTGAGATTGTTGCCGGTTGCTCCAATCAACTCAAGACTGGTATCATTTCCTTTTCTTCTTTCTGTCGGAATTTCAATTGAACGCCTGCCACTTATATAATCAGTTGTGAGGACTTTAAACTTAGAAAGTTCCTCCGGCGAACCACTTGCAACCACCTTTCCTCCATGAATACCCGCACCGGGACCAATATCCAAAACATAATCGGCTGACATGATGGTTTCTTTATCATGTTCCACAACAATAACTGAGTTGCCGATGTCTCTCAAATGCTTCAAGGAATTTATCAATCTAAGATTATCGCGTTGATGCAATCCGATGCTTGGCTCATCTAAAATATATAACACGCCAACCAATTGCGAACCTATCTGCGTTGCAAGACGGATTCGTTGTGATTCTCCACCTGAAAGGCTTTTGGTGCTTCGGTTTAATCGGAGATAATCTAAACCAACTTCTACCAAAAACTCAGTTCTCTTTCTTAGTTCTTTTAAAACTTCTACCGCAATCAGGTTTTGAGTTTTGGTTAATCTCTTTTCAATATTAGTTAGCCAAACCAACAAATCTTTAATATCCATTGCCGAAACTTCAGCAATGTTTTTATTATCAATTTTGAAATGCAATGATTCTTTTCTCAATCGGGCTCCATTACATTCAGGGCAAACTTTGGATTGCATAAACCGCTGTGCCCAGTGTTTGATGCTTTCGGTATAGGCTTCGTCATGTTGCTTTTGAATAAAATTAACAATCCCTTCGAAATTCAAAGTGTATTGATGAGCGCTACCGGCAATTCCATCGGAAACAGTTATCAAATCATCGGAGCCAAACAAAATAACGTTCATTGCCTCCTCAGGAATATCTCCAACAGCAGTATTGAGATTGAAATTATATTTCCTGCCAATTGCTTGTATCTGTCGGAAAATCCAATTGTCTTTATATTTCCCTAAAGGCGCAAGTCCGCCCTCTTTGATGGATAAAATCGGTTCAGGGATAACGGAAGTAATATCTATTTCAGGAACTGTTCCTAAGCCATTACATTTTCGGCATGCTCCATAAGGAGAGTTAAATGAAAAAGTGTTTGGAGCCGGTTCATCATAAGAAATTCCTGTTGTAGGATCCATCAACAGGCGGCTGAAAAAGTGCGCTTCACTATCCTTCCGTTCTCCAACTCCATCCGCTCTTCTGACAATATATTCCGCAATAATCATCAATGTGCCTTTGCCAAATTTCATGGCTGTGTTTACCGAGTTTGAAAGTCGTTCTATGGAAGTATCTGTAGTGGTAATCCGGTCAATCAGCAATTCAATATCATGGGTTTTATATCTATCCAACTGCATCCCACGCTTCAAATCAGTAATCTCGCCATTAATCCTCATCTTCAAATATCCCAATTGAAGATATTGCTCAAACAATTCGCGATAATGACCCTTTCGTGCTTTTATCAATGGCGCAAGGATATTAATTGTCTTTCCTTCAAACCTATCCTTTATTATAGTTACAATCTCAGCATCACTCAACTTCGACATCTTTTCTCCCGACTCATATGAATACGCCTCGCCTGCTCTTGCATAAAGCAAACGGAAGAAATCATAAATCTCGGTGATTGTTCCAACAGTAGAGCGCGGATTGAGGTTGGTAGTCTTTTGCTCGATGGCAATTACAGGGCTTAAACCCGTTATCTTATCCACATCGGGGCGTTCCATCTTGCCCATAAAATGGCGGGCATAGGCTGAGAAACTCTCCAAATATCTTCGTTGCCCCTCGGCATAAATGGTATCAAAGGCAAGCGATGATTTCCCACTGCCGCTCAATCCTGTTATCACCACTAATTTATTTCGTGGAATAACTACATCTATATTTTTCAGGTTATGCGCTCTCGCCCCAAAAATCTCTATAAATCCTTCTTCTTCTTTTGGGTTAGCCATTAAATTGAATGTTGAAATATGTTGATTGATATTGTTTCAAGGTTGATGCTCTTCTTAAAAAGTATGCCATTAATCGTTAATTCTTTAAATTTTGGACTTGCAAATTTACTCATTTTAATCACGGAAAGTATCATAGGGCATAATTCTATTTTGTCTTAACGTATCTTAACGAACAAAATTTGTATCTTTACCCTCTCAAAAATAAATCGGTATTTTCTATCGTTAATAACAAAAATGAATAAGTCAAATCACATACTTAAAATGAATAAATCAATTACCAATACTTTCCTGAATATCTGCCTTTCAGGTGTTTTAATGTTATTGTTACCACAGATTTCTTTTGCCCAGATGCCTGCCGGATGCTATGACAGCACATTAATCGGCACTCCTCAACCCTGCCCTAATAATGGCAATTATCCAGATTATCAGCCTGTATGTGGCTGCGATGGAAAGACCTATAAAAACGTTTGCTATATGCAAAACTATGCTCATCTGACTTATGCCAATAACAGCAACGGACCTTGCGACCCGGTGGATTTCTTCTTTTATCCCAATCCTGAGCAAAAAGATGAAATCCTGCACCTGATGATTGCGGTCAGCAACCCTACTTCGGTGGTTCATCTATATATAATGAGTGTTTCGTCGGAGAAAATCTATTATGAGCAAATCTATAATTTCAACAATTACGCTATGTATTATGTGGATATTGATGATGTTCCTGTTGCTTCTTTTCCAATGGGAGTTTATGCCATTGTTGCTCAAACAGGTGGATATATTAAGGCTTATAAATATCTGAAGACAGTGTTTCAATAATCGGGAAACGATTAAGATTTATTATCCTTTTATTAAAGGTAATCATTCCAAAGCGTAACAAAGCACTTTTAGTGTTTATCGGAATCCAAGGGGTAAAAACCATTTTATTTCCCTTTAAAATCTCTTCCGGTTTCGTTTAGATTGGTTTTTATCAGCCAAAAATAATTTCTAATCCTGTGTTAACGAGAAGCAATCTCATTGAAATGAGATGCATATTGCTTCAATGAGAAAGCAATCTCACTTCAATGAACTCCATTTTACCATGTATAAAAGGTGGTATCGGAGGGTGGAAACAGGGTAAAATATCGAAAAAAGGCAGTTTGCTTCGATGAGAAAGCATTCTCACTTCAATGAGATTGCTTCTCGTTTAAACAGGAATGGAAATGGTTTTCAGGACTTTGTGTTGAATATCAATACCTTTATCAATCATCAAACCTAAATTGGAATGAAAACACATCCAAAAAAGAACCTGAAAAGGAGCTTTTAACCTCCATTTCTGCCCTCTTTTTTGCCCAATCCATTATTATATAGTAATTTTGAACAATATAAAATTCGTCCACTTAGTAAATCAAATAAATATGAAATCATTAAAACTTATCGTCACCATCCTCATTCTAAACTTTGCTTTATTCACCAATATCGGATTTGCACAGCCACAGGCTTATAACTGGTATTTTGGTCAGAATGCCGCTTTGAATTTCAGTTCCGGCAATCCAGTTTCTATTTCAGGGAGTGCAATGAACACTTATGAAGGATGTGCTTCAATTTCTGACCCGATTACCGGAATCCTGTTGTTTTATACCGACGGGACTTATGTCTGGGATAAAAACAATAACCAGATGCCCAATGGATTCGGAATGCATGGAAGCTCCACCTCAACACAATCAGGGGTGATCGTTCCGCATCCTGACAGTGCAAATATTTATTATATTTTTGTGGCAGATTGGGAAGGAAATGCAAATGGAATTACCTATAATGAGGTTGATATGACATTGAATGCTGGCTTAGGCGATGTAACCTTGAAAAATGTGCAGCTCGTTACGCCTGCCTGCGAAAAAATATGTGCCGTGAAGCATTGTAATGGTTTGGATTATTGGGTTATTGTGCATGGATATCAAAACAATTCAGGGGTTGATACAACATTTTATGCTTATTTAGTTACCCCTGCAGGAGTTCAGGCACCTGTAATAACAAATATCGGGAATCAGATACTTTCTTCAAATATTGCATCCACCATCGGTTATCTAAAAGCATCGCCGAACGGAAGAAAACTCGCTTCAGCCAATTCTTACGGGATTGATACCATGCAGCTGTTTGATTTTGATAATTCAACAGGAATACTTTCAAACTGCATTTCGATACCGACAGGAACAGGTTCACAGCCCTATGGCGTCTCATTTTCTCCGAACAACCAGGTTCTTTATGTATCAGGAGAAGTTACAGGAAATATATATCAATACGATATATCATCCAATAATGAAGCTACAATCAATGCCTCACAATATATAGCTGCTTCTGGAGGACAGGATGGAAATATGGCTTTGCAACTTGCATCGAATGGAAAGATTTATGTTGCTGAAGGGGGTGCCGGGTTTCTGGATGCAATCAATAATCCTGATGTTTTAGGTGCAGGATGCAATTTTACAGCAAATGCTGTTACCTTAACTTTCGGAACTAGTGGTTTAGGTTTACCGAATTTTGTGGATGCATATACTGTTCCAGTAATAAACAGTTTGACTCATGATACTACTGCTTGTCCGGGTCCTGTGCTTTTAGATCCGGGTTCAGGATTCCTTTCTTATTTATGGTCAACAGGGGCAACAACCGAATCAATCACAGTAAATACAAACGGTACTTATTGGGTACGATTAACAAGTGTTCCAACTCCCTGTAATCCTGATTCGATAATTTTTGATACTGTTAATGTAACTATTACCACTTTTATTCCGGTTAATCTTGGACCTGATGAGTCTGTTTGTAATAATCAATCGGTAACGCTAAATGCAGGCAATCCCGGAGACACTTATACTTGGTCAACGGGGGCTACCACTCAAACAATCAGTGTAAATACTCCCGGAACTTATTATGTTCTAGTAAGTAATAATGGTTGCCTTGGACATGATACAATAGTTATAACACAGGGTGTTGCGCCAATAGTTAATCTCGGACCTGATAGTACAATTTGCAGTAATCAGAATATTACTTTCAATGCCCAGAATCCAGGAGATACTTATACATGGTCAACAGGGGCAACTACTCAAACAATTACTGCAAACTCCACTGGTACTTATTGGGTTAATGTAAATAATGGTTCTTGTTATGGAAGTGATACAGTCAATTTAAATGTTGTAAACATTCCAACACAAAATCTTGGAAATGATACGAGTATTTGTGTCGGACAGAGTTTAACTCTTAACGCCGGTAATCCTGGATATATTTATCAATGGTCAACAGGAGCAACAACACAGACCATTAATGTTAATGCTACAGGCTCTTATTGGGTGATTGTTCATCAGGCATCTTGCATAACTCCTGATTCAATAAATGTAACTGTTGTTCCGGTTCCGCAAGTAAATGTCGGACCGGATAGTTTGGTTTGTACTGGTCAATCGGTTACTTTAAATGCAGGAAATCCCGGAGATAGTTATCTATGGTCAACTGGAGCTTCGACTCAAACTATCACGGTTTCAAATGCTGGCTCTTATACTGTTTTGGTTAATAATGGAACATGCACCGGAATTGATACAATGATTCTTACTGTTATCGCAACTCCGGTTGTAAATATTGGTCCTGATAGTATAATTTGTATGGGAGAATCAATTACTCTTGATGCCGGAAATTCTGGATATACTTACAATTGGTCGAATGGCTCAACAACTCAAACAATAACTGTTGATTCGGCTGGAAAATATTGGGTTCAGGTAAATAACAGTAAATGTGCACAAGCAGATACGGTGAACGTAATTGTTGATAATCCCGCTACACCAAATCCTGGAAATGACACTACTATCTGTGGAAGTATTTATTCATTGAGTGCCGGAATTACTACTTCTCATTATCTTTGGTCAACTGGTGATACAACTAAAAATATTACCATCATTGCCCCTGGAGGAAAATATTGGGTTGTTTCAGGTGATGGAAAATGTTTCAAAGCTGATACCATCAATGTAACTTTTGAAAACGATTCCGATTATTGGGCTCCGGTAAATATCTTTACTCCCAATGGCGATGGTAAAAATGAATTCTTCGTTCCGGGGATTGTTTCCACTAAGAACTATGATATGAAAGTATTCAATCGTTGGGGAGAGCTGATGTTCGAATCTACAAATCCATATATTTATTGGGACGGAAAAGATAAAGGCGGCGCTGCTTGTTTTGAAGGAACTTATTATTGGATAGCTACTTATGCTTTATCTTGCGACCCAACAGTTATCAAGAAAGATAAAGGCTACGTAATGCTTAAACGATAATTATTTCATTTATTATTTAACACTTCTTAATTAACATAACATGGAGGGAAGATATTAATTCTTCCCTCTTTTTATTTATTTTCCTTTTCGTTTCTTTACATCTTCAGAAATTAAATGATGATAAAAGAAAATACTTTCCGCTGGAACTCCGATTCATTTATTTGGATATTTCTTTTCACTGGAATTATTCTTCGGCTGATGTGGACATCGGATATGGAATGGAAGGATGATGAGAAATGGATGTTCGAACACGCACAGGCAGCAACTCATTCCGGAACATGGGTTCCTGTAGGGATGGAAAGTTCAGCTGGAATTGTCAATCCGGGATTGAATGTTTGGATATTTACTGCATTAAGTTTTTTCTGCTCTACTCCCATTGGAATGGCACGAGGTGTGGAACTTCTCAATATCATTGCCCTCTTAGGAATGGTTTTATTTGTTTTCAAAAAAGTAAATGAAAGCGAAAGGAAGATTTGGTTGTGGGGATTAGCCTTGGCAGCAGTAAGTCCGTTGGCAGTTATATTTTCACGGAAGATTTGGGAGCAAGATACCATTGTATTTTTCTCCATGTTGACCATCGTCGGAAATGCTTATCGGACAAAAAGAGGAGGAGCTTTTATCTGGGGATTGGCAGGAGCTTTAATAGGGCAGATACACATGTCAGGATTTTTTTATACATTGGGGATGTTTGTTTTTACAATCATTTATGATGTCATCACGAAAACTAAATCTCGATGGCTTTGGTGGATTATCGGAAGTATCATCGGAGGATTGGGATTGATTCCATGGATTACTTATATCTACAATCATCCAAGCCCGACGAGCCTGCAATGGATTCATCTGCTTCAGTTTAGTTTTTATCCTTATTGGTTTATTGATGCTCATGGACTTAATATTATTTATTCGATTAGAAAGGAATTCTGGGAGTTGATTAAGATGCCTTATATATTCCATTTCCCAACCTATTTTATTTTCCTGATTCATGTATTTCTTCTTGGTGTCGGATGTTATTCTTTGAAGAAAATTTTTCTTTATGTCAAAAATAAAATCATCCCGTTAAAAACTAAGTCCTCCATCATTAATTATATCAGAAATCTTTCGCTTCTTGAGTTTTATCTCTTCTGCATTCTATTAGGATTGGGGGTGTTCATGAATTTCAGCGGTATCATCACCTTTCAGCATTATCTGATTGTCGGATTTCCTTTCTCTTATTTATTTCTTTCTAAAATATTATTCCCGAAGAAGAAACTTTTGATAACGGTTATTGCGGCTCAAGCCATCATCACCATCACTTTTTTATTTTATGTTCATATTCATAATGGTATTCTAAATGGCGATTATGGAAAGACTTATCAATCGCAACAAGAAACAACTGAACTTAAGAAATAAGATTAAAAAACAATTAATACCAAACAGATTCAAATATTTATTGTAATTTTATGGTTTCAATTCATTAACGAAAAATATAAGTGGAGAATATAAAGGTCATTCTTATTGAAGACAATCCGGGGGATGCCGCACTGGTAAAGGAATATCTTAACAATGCCATCTCGCGAAAGACATTTACACTCGAGATTTTTCCATCACTCAAAAAAGGTAAAGCAAGATTACGGGATGGAAACATTGATGTTATCCTTCTCGACCTTTCGTTGTCGGATAGTTTTGGTTCGGATACATTTTTCCAGGTGCATGATACTTTTCCAAAGATTCCGATAATTTTAATCACCGGAACTGATGATAATGAACTCTCGGATATGGTGCTTCAGGCGGGTGCTCAGGATTTTATCATCAAATCAAATCTCAATTCATCAATCCTCGAACATGCAATCATCAATGCTATCGAGCGGAACAAGATGTTGTTGCAGATGAAACATACTTCCAGCATGTTGCATCAGAATGTTAATCTTTTGCAAAATGTTTTCAATACGGTTCCGGTTGGGATTATTATTCTGGATATAAACTCGAAGATTGTGCTTGTAAATCCTACCGTGAAAGACACCTGGGAAATCACGAAAATTAATAACGGCAAAACAATTACCGACAATAAAAGCTGGTGGATTGAAACGCAAAAACTATTATCCCTGAACAAGCAAATCATCAAGGCGGCGCTGACAAAGGGAACGATTTCGCAGAACAAGGAAACCGAAATTGAATGCCTCGATGGTTCAGATAAAACGATTCTTCTTTCTGCCATTCCTACCAAGGCGGACGACAATACGATTGACGGAGTTATCATCCTCCAACAAGACATCACCGACCTGAAACTGAATGAGGTGAAACTGAAAAACATCAACAAGGAACTGAACACTTTCATCTACCGTGCGTCGCATGATTTGCGCGGTCCGATTGTGACAATGGATGGCTTAACACGATTGGCGAAAAGAGAAATCACCGACCCGCATTCGTTGAAATACCTCGACATGATTTCGCGCAGTTCGCGGCGACTGGACCATATCCTGAAAACCTTGCTCGATGCCATTTCCATCAAGCAATCGCCGGTTTCGGTGGCAGTGATTCATTTCGAGGCGATGGTAGAAGGCATCATCGGGAAAATTGCCAACAGCAAGGAATTCCCGACGGTGAAGATTGAAAAAAATATCGAGCCGATAAAGAATTTCAAATCCGACCGCAACGCCATCACCCTCATCTTAAACAACCTGATTGACAACTCGCTGAAGTTCCGAAAAACCGACATCGCCCTTTCATTAATCACCATCAATATCAGTCGTTATAAAAACCTTGTGAAAATAGAAGTGATTGACAACGGAACGGGCATCAGCGAGCATTTACAAGACAAGGTTTTCGAAATGTTTTATCGTGCAACCAACAGTTCCGACGGCAGCGGATTGGGGCTATATACCACCGCGGTTTCGGTAGATAAAATTCTCGGCAAAATAAAACTCGAAAGCAAAGAAAACATCGGCACAACAGTTACTATCACCATTCCGGATATCACCGAGATTCCGTTTGAGGCAGAGTAAATAGTGAAGAGTGAAAAGTGAAGAGTGAAGAGTGGGTTCAACTTTTCACTTTTCACTATTAACTTTTCACTGTTTTTGGGCGGGTACTTCATTTCTCGTCCCAAGTTCAGTCCCGCCCTAAGGGTCGGGCGCAGTCTATTCAGGTTCAGTTCTTCGTATTTAGTTCATTGCCATCAATCGCCCTGCGCACGCTTCTGCGTGATTCAATAGTCAGAAACCATACAAATCGTGAAAAACAATTACCTGTCCGATTTAATTCTCACCTGTCCGATTGTTGATTCATTACCGAACATTCTGACCAGCGGGATCATTATTTAGTTTATCTTTTAGACCTTGATCTAAAAAATCAGCAAATATTGTTTTGCTATTGATCCCCATTGGCTTGCCATAACATTTCATTTTATAATCTACAATTGCATAATAGGGTTGACTGTTAATATTAAAATAATGATTTTCTATATATGAATTCTTTTGCCCAAGAGTCTTTATAGGTATATAAACAGAATCAATTTTTACCGTATCAATAGCCTCCAATTTGGTTTTATCATCTACATAAAGGGCACATAAAATAAAATTGTCATCAATCATTTTTTTTATCTTTTTTGATTCTAATGGTTTCCATTCCCATCCTCTTTGAGACATACAATTCCATCCGGTAAATATAATTAATATTGGTCTTCCAGTTTGATAGGAACATTGCTTTGCAATATCTATATCGTAGTATGGATAATATTCATATTCTTTAGCATATTTATTATCATAAATCTTTGGTTGAATATCACAAATTGGTTTTGCTTTTTCAACATTACATGACAAAACAGAATATATTAATAATACCAGTACAAATAATTTCTTATTCATTCAGCAAATCTACAAAATTTCCCTCATCCAATCCCCATCCAAAAAAGCTACCTATATATATAGGTATAGAAAAACCTTTTTTTATCACCCAAAAATCCTAAAAATGGGTTTTTAGTCAAACTATATGGTTTTTATCCGCCATCATATCAAACTCGTCCGCTATGATATGATACTCATCCGCTATCATATGATACTCATCCGCCGTCATATGATACTTACCTGCCATCATATGAAACTCACCCCCCATCATATGAAACCCGTCCGGCATCATATCAAACTCATCCGCCATCATATGATACTCGTCCGCTATCATATCATTCTTGAAAGGAATGATATGGTTTTCATATTGCACAAGGTCATTTTAATAAATCCTGAATTTGAATTTTTGCCAATAATTCATCAATAGAGTAAATAATTGTTAAAATGCTTCTTTATTCGATTAATTTATGTTTCTTTGTAGCCTTGTATCGGAGATATAGGCATGTGGGGATTTCTTCACATCTATTCAGGCTCTGGAAATCAGGAATTAAATGGTTAAAAAAATTTATGAAAGCTTTGTCTGGCTATTGATTACTATAGTCAGAGGCATCCACATTAAACACACGTGGAACGGGAAATCGGCTTTAATCCTGGCTTCAATTGGCGAAAATGTGTCGGCACACCTGTATTCGATTTTGATTTTTGCAGGATGTCCGGTTACTCAAAGTGTTCTTAACGCTGCCTGTTTGCGATTAAGGAATGCATGGAGAAACAGGGTTGGAGATGGTACTGAACTGGATAATGCCACCAATGATTTGATTGATTTAATGGATCGAATTTCAGTTTTTGCCGACCCTATTTGCAATGGGGATGTTGCTAAAATTGAAAGTGCAGGTTTAGAAGCTACTGCAAGTTCCACACATCCTGCTGTAAATCCTGGCAGAGGAAATACACCTGTTGTAAAAGTTTCTGCCGGAGGTGTTGCTGAAATTTCAGCCAAAAAGATTGCTGGTGTCAGCCATCTTGTATGGTTTATTTTTACAAATGGTGTTTTTGAAATTACTGTTGTGGAAGGTCATTTTATGATACCTTCCGGTGCTACCGGGGTGATCATTATTCCTGAGGGTAGCCTGCGAGAAACGCTTTCAGGATTTGCAGCCCGCCAGCAAATGCATGTCGGAAATATTCCTGTAAATGCAGCGGGTTTAGGTCAGATGAGTGTTATTGTAGATTTCAACACCATTTAATTTTTGCTGATTAATAAATTAAAAAGCCTCCCGATAAATCATCGGGAGGCTTTTTGTTGTTTAATAAAGTTTAAGGTTTAAAGTCTAAAGTTTAAAGTTCCGAAACATCCTCCAATAACCTTAAACTTTAGACTTTAAACCTTAATCTTCCCCTCGTTCATTTAACATTCACCTTTTTTTATTTATCTTCGCCTCTCTAAAAAAATAATTGACCAAACCAATAAATAAAAATAAGATGAAAACTTTCTTCAAATCTCTGGCTCTCCTCCTCGTAATTAATTGCATTGTTGCAGTAGTTCCTCAAAAGGCATCTGCTCAAAATGACCAGCAACCTATGTATAATCAGGGTGGCGGTAATTACCGGGAACCTAATGAGCAGGTATTTTATGATGAACTTGCGCCGGACGGGCAATGGGTAAATCATCCAAACTATGGATATGTATGGATTCCGAATGTGGAGCCGGATTTTGCGCCATACCGAACGGCAGGGCATTGGGTGCTTACGGATTATGGCTGGACTTGGGTTTCGGATTATCGCTGGGGATGGGCATGTTTTCATTATGGTCGCTGGGAATTTGACCAGTATTATGGATGGTTATGGCTTCCGGGACATGAATGGGCGCCTGCATGGGTTGCCTGGAGAAGATGCCCCGGTTATTATGGCTGGGCTCCGATGGGATATCGTCATACTACTGAAATGGTGTACGGAGATAATTATTATGTTGATAATGACCGTTGGGTTTTTGTGGATGAAAGATATGTGGATGACCCATATTGCAGCCGATATTATGCGCCGAGAGAAAACAATTATATGTATGTGAGAAACGGAAATTATATTGATAACCGATATAGTGATAATGAGCGCCATGTGACTTATATTGCCGGTCCGAGAAGGGAAGAGGTGGAACGCGTAACCTATCATCCGGTAAATAGAGTGGTGGTGAGAGATAGTGACAGACCGGAGCAGACAAGACATGAAAATAACCAGCTTACGATTTATCGTCCGGTAGTAAAACAGCATGATGAAAAACAAAATCTTGCTCCGAGAAATGTGGTGGCTATGGATAAGGCAAAACCTGTGAATCAGCGTCATGAGGAGTATAAACAACAGCATCCTGAATATCATGGTACCAATGTGAAAACTGACCAGAATCAGCAGAAGACGAATGATGTTCATTTGCAAAACAATCAACAGCAAGAAAATCATTTGCAGAATAATAATCAGCAACAACATATTGAAAATAATCAGCAGAATATTGATAAAACAAAAGGCGTTCAGGAGCATCAGGTAAATCAGCAGCAAAACCAGCAGCAGCAGGTTAAGGATGGTCGTATGCAGCAGGGAAATCAGCAGTATAATAACAATACGAAAACGAATAAGCAGGTTCCTGTTGATAAGAATCAGAAAAAAACAGATACTAAACGCGAGAAAACTGATTCTAAAGATAAACAGGTTAAGACGCCACCTCCACCACCTGTGAAGGATGCCAAGGACGATAAAAAAGACGATAAAGAACTAAAGAGAGAACGATAATCGGTTTTTATCGCCAATCTAAATTCGGATCGGCAAAACGCCGGTCGTAAGTAAAAGTTTTATCGGTGAGGGTTTTCAGGAAGGAGATAATATCCGATTTCTCCCATTCTTTTAACCCCACAATTCTAAAAAGGCTCGAATCAACATTATCGGTATAAAATTCTCCTTTCACATAATGATTCATTACTTGCTGGAGATTTCTGAATCTTCCATCGTGCATGTAGGGATAGGTTAAATCAATATTTCGCAGGCTCGGAACTTTGAATTTCATATAGAATGTAGTAATGATGTCCAAAAATTCTGTAAGTATTTTCTATCACCAGTTAATTTTGGTACTTTTAGTTCTTCATTCCTTCACAAACTTCCCTCTGATAATTCCATTAATGGTTTTTATTGAATAAAAATAAACTCCATTACTCCAACTTAAAATGTCAATTGATGATTGTGTTGAATTTTTTATTCCTTTATGAAAAATTCCCCTTCCAAGAACATCCGTAAAAACTAAATCATAATCAGTAAATAATAAATTCTTAATGGTTATCATTGTACTTGCCGGATTTGGGTAAATACTGAATTCGGAATTATTTTCCTTTATTGAAGGGGCATTTGTAAGCATATCACAACTGTAGTTTAAAGGATTTATTTCAATTGGATTACCCGGAGTCAAGTCATGCCCAATAAATCCAGGATAATTCGGTTCATATAAGGTACATCTGAATACCTCATCCTGGTATGCCGTATTTAATCCCTGGGTCATTCTTCCCGCTGGATTGACAGGGCAGACGTAATCCCAAACAATATTCAAGGCAGAATCAATCTCAAAAAACTCTCCGATATCGGCATTGCAAATCAAAGTATTTCCATTTGAAAGACGCTGGGCACCGCCCATATTTTCGGAATAAAAATCTGTTGGAATAGGTTTGGTATAAATCCAATAATCGGAATCGGGCTGGTATGGTTGATTGGTTGTAATCGGATAATTACCAAGAGAATCAATCGGAGGATCAAATATTTCTATAGAGGAATAAGCACCTGCCGGACGTAAGAGCCCATTATTAAAAAGCATTATTTTACCCGAATCCTTAAACCCATTTGGGATCCAGTAGGCATTGTGTAAAGTAAAGAATTTTTCATCTGCTGATGTACCTCTATTGTATGCTTGAGGATTTCCCCATCTGTAGAGTAAATCTCCCCCTTTACCGGAAATTCCACCTGTATCAGATGATGCTTGAGCAGTGGTAGTGCTATGGTCTATTATCCATACTTCGCTGAAATTATGAGCACACATAATTATCTGGTCTTTTGCCTCATTATAATATACAGTGTTGGTGTGAAT
>OCZT010003407.1_pt1 | contig 16237 bp, 14 predicted proteins | sample 1539031 | NCBI WGS metagenome assembly OCZT01 (sample SAMEA3539308, study PRJEB22396) | soil metagenome | biome: tundra; feature: field; material: soil | place: USA | collected 2010-05 | depth 0.15 m | reverse complement strand
TCTTGCATTCGCCCGCCGTCATCACGCCCGGGCAATTCGGCCCGATCAGCCGCGATTTCGATCCGGACAGCGAGCGCTTCACCCGCACCATGTCGAGCACCGGAATGCCCTCGGTGATGCAGACGATCAGCGGGATTTCGGCGTCGATGGCTTCGCAGATCGCGTCCGCAGCACCCGGCGGCGGCACGTAGATCACGCTGGCATTGGCGCCGGTCTTATCGCGCGCCTCGGCCACGGTGTCGAACACCGGCAGCCCGAGATGCACCGCACCGCCTTTGCCCGGCGAGGTGCCCCCGACCATCCTGGTGCCATAGGCGATCGCCGCTTCGGAATGAAACGTGCCGTTCTTGCCGGTAAAACCCTGGCAGATGACTTTTGTATTCTTGTCGATCAGGATGGACATGGTTGAGGTTGCTTTCGCGGACGGTCGGTAAGGGGTCAGATGATCCGCCGATAAACGCCGGTGAGCACATCGGCCCATCCTTCTGCGTCCGGCGAAAACTGGATTTTCATGGTGTAGGTGTTGTCGTCGAGAATTTCATAAACATGGCGCGCGTTGCCGCGCAGCGAACCACGCACGAGGGTCAAGGTCTTGCCGTTCCAGCCTCCGGAGGCCGGCGCCGGCGGGTAGTAGCCGAGTGAATCGTGCCAGAACAGCTTGTAGAGCCGGTCCTCGCGATCGTAGGTGAACACGCCATGCGTGGCGAAGGTTTCCTTGCCCTCGCGCATCTGACGGGTATCCTGAATCAGATAAAAGCCGTTGAGATCGATGCGTGCTGTGACATGCGAGGTGGCGGGCCCTCCCGCGACCCAGCGCGACGGATGCACCGTCTCTTCCCCGTTCCACTCGCCCGCGAACGCCGCGAGCTTGCGATGCTCAGCGAGCGGCGTCGGCGCGGCGAGATGGTCCTCGGCCATCGGCTAGCTCCCCTTCACGGCCTTGACGATCTTCTGCGCGGCATCGTCGAGGTCGTCCGCGGACAGCACGTTGAGGCCGGATTCCCGGATGATCTTCTTGCCGGCGTCGACATTGGTGCCCTCTAACCGCACCACCAGCGGCACTTTCAGGCCGACCTCCTTGACCGCGGCGACCACGCCTTCGGCGATGATGTCGCATTTCATGATGCCGCCGAAAATGTTGATCAGGATGCCCTTCACGTTGGGGTCGGCGGTGATGATCTTGAACGCCGCGGTGACCTTGGCCTTGTCGGCGCCGCCGCCGACGTCGAGGAAGTTCGCCGGCGCCATGCCATAGAGCTTGATGATGTCCATCGTCGCCATCGCAAGGCCTGCGCCATTGACCATGCAGCCGATGTTGCCGTCGAGGGTGACGTAATTGAGATCGTATTTCGACGCCTCGATTTCCTTGGCGTCTTCCTCGGTCTCGTCGCGCAGCGCCACCACGTCGGGGTGGCGATAAAGCGCGTTGTCGTCGAACGACACCTTGGCGTCGAGCACGCGCAGATCGCCCTGTTTTGTCACGACCAGCGGGTTGATCTCGAGCATCGCCATGTCCTTGGCGACGAAGGCTGTATAGAGCTGCGCCACCAGTTTTTCCGCCTGTTTGGCGAGATCGCCCTTGAGGCCCAAAGCCTTGGCGACGGTGCGGCCGTGGTGGCCCATGATGCCGGTGGCGGGATCGACCGAGAAGGTCACGATCTTCTCCGGCGTATTGTGCGCGACGTCCTCGATATTGACGCCGCCTTCGGTGGAGACCACGAACGACACTTCGGAGGTTTCGCGGTTGACCAGGATCGACAGATAGAACTCCTTGTCGATCTCGGAGCCTTCCTCGATGTAAAGACGATTGACCTGCTTGCCATGCGGCCCGGTCTGCACCGTCACCAGCGTGGCGCCGAGCATCTGCTTTGCATATTCATTGACTTCGGCAACCGATTTGGCGATGCGCACGCCGCCCTTGTCGCCGGCGGAGGCTTCCTTGAACTTGCCCTTGCCGCGGCCGCCGGCGTGGATCTGGCTCTTCACCACCCAGACCGGTCCGCCGAGCGTTTTCGCGGCGGCGTCGGAATCGGCAGCCTGCAGCACCGGCACGCCCTTCGAGATCGGCACCCCGAATTCATGCAGCAGCGACTTGGCCTGGTATTCGTGAATATTCATGTGACGGCTCCCGAAGCCCCGAACGATCGATTTCGATTGATTGGCTAACCCTGAGCGCGATCAGCGGCCGAGCAGATCCGGCGCGATCTTCTTGCAGGCATCGACCAGACCCTGCACCGCGCCGACCGACTTGTCGAATGCTTCGCGGTCCTTGCCGGCCAGTTCGATCTCGACAATGCGCTCGACCCCTTTCGATCCGATCACAACGGGCACGCCGACATACATGTCCTTCACGCCGTATTCGCCGTTGAGATAGGCGGCGCAGGGCAGCACGCGCTTCTTGTCGCGCAGGTAGCTCTCGGCCATCGCAATCGCGGATGCGGCCGGCGCGTAGAATGCCGATCCGGTCTTCAGGAGGTTGACGATCTCGGCGCCGCCGTTGCGGGTGCGGTCGACGATCTCGTCGATCCGCGCCTGCGAGGTCCAGCCCATCTTCACCAGGTCGGGCAGCGGAATGCCGGCCACCGTGGAGTATCGCACCAGCGGCACCATGGTGTCGCCATGGCCGCCGAGCACGAAGGCGGTGACGTCTTCGACCGAGACGTTGAACTCGTCGGCAAGGAAATAGCGGAAGCGCGAGGAATCCAGCACGCCCGCCATGCCCACCACCTTCTTGTGCGGCATGCCCGAGGCCTTCTGCAGCGCCCACACCATGGCGTCGAGCGGATTGGTGATGCAGATGACGAAGGCGTCGGGGGCATATTTCTTGATGCCGGCGCCGACCTGTTCCATCACCTTGAGATTGATGCTCAGGAGATCGTCGCGGCTCATGCCGGGCTTGCGCGGCACGCCGGCGGTGACGATGCAGACCTTGGCGCTGTCCAGCGCCTCATAGGAATTGGCGCCGGTGAAATGCGCGTCGAACCCGTCGACCGGGGAGGATTGCGCGATATCGAGCGATTTGCCCTGCGGCACGCCCTCGGCGATGTCGAACATCACGACATCGCCCAGTTCCTTCAGGCCGATGAGGTGAGCCAACGTTCCGCCGATCTGGCCGGAGCCAATCAAACCAATCTTGTCGCGCGCCATGGGAAATCTGTCCTTTGAACACGAAGAAGGAGGGTGGAAGGAAGCTGAGGGGCTGGTTATCCCTTTCGACCGACCCGTTCAAGTCGCGCCATGCGCAATTGTCGGTCCTGCCTTGATTTCGATCAGGACCATCCCGCCGTTGTCATTCCGGGGCGCGAGCCCTTTGCGAGCGAACCCGGAATCCATGACCATGACCGGGAGCATGGATTCCGGGCTCGCGCTACGCGCGCCCGGGAATGACAATTAATCGCCGTTTACGTCTCCACCAATCCGGTGCTGGAGCCGCTCGCCGCGGAATCCTTGTGCCCGTGGGGCAGCGCCAGATAGGATTCCGAACTCATCTCGATCAGCCGCGACGAGGTCCGCTTGAACTCGTTGGCCTCATGGCCCTCGGTCGCAAGATACAGCGACACCGGATTGGCCGCCGCCGATGCCATCACCTTCACCGCGTTGTCGTAAAGCGTATCGATCAGCGCGATGAACCGCTTGGCGGCGTTGCGCTCGGCATAATCCATCACAGGAATGCGGTCGATCATGATGGTGTGATAGTCGTGCGCGAGCCGAAGGTAGTCCGGCGCGGCGAGCGGCTTTTCGCACAGATCCGCGAACGAAAATCGCGCGACGCCGTGCGCCGAGCACGGCACATGCAGAATTCGGCCCTTGATCGAAATGTCACGTGGCTTGCAGGGCGCATTACCGGTCATCGTCGCCCACGCTTTGTCGAGCGCGGCATCGGCGTCGCGATCTGCCGGCATCAGCCACATTTTCACGCCTGCGAGCTTCTCCAGCCGGAAATCGGTACGCGCATCCAGCTGCCGCACATCCATATGCGCCGCTATCTGCGCGATGAAGGGGAGGAACAGCGCCCGGTTCAGTCCCCCCTTGTAGAGATCCTCGGGCGCGACGTTGGATGTCGCCACCACCACGGTGCCGAGATCGAACAGCTTTGAAAACAGCCGTCCCAGGATCATCGCGTCCGCGATGTCGGTGACATGAAATTCGTCGAAGCACAAAAGCCAGGCATGGTCGAAAATCGACGCGGCGGTGCGCGCGATCACATCGCCGTCGGCGATCTCGCCGCGCGCGACATTCTGACGAAAACCGTAGATCCTCTCATGCACCTCGGCCATGAATTCGTGGAAGTGGGCGCGGCGCTTGTGCACGACCAGACTCTGCTGAAAAAACAGATCCATCAGCATGGTCTTGCCGCGCCCGACCTCGCCGTGAACGTAGAGGCCGCGCGGCGGCGTGTCGTCCGCAAACAGCCGGCCCAGCAGGCCTTGCTTGCTTAGCGGCTTGTAGCGCGCCAGCCGCTGCTCAAGGCCGGCGAACGCCCCGGCGGCCTCCGCCTGCGCGGCGTCGGGCTCTATTGCGCCGGAGGACACGAGGCTCTGATAATGGGAGCGGAACGAGGCGGGCGGGGTGGACAGCATGGCCCCCTTACGGCCCCAGCGCGGAGAAAATTGCAAGCCGTGATTTGGTGCAGGGGCTATGCGCCTCCTTCCCCTCCCGCTTGCGGGGGGAGTGTCGGGGTAGGGGCCGGCGCCGGTTTACGGCAATCCGTCATACCCGCGAAATGTGGGTATCCAGTACGCCGCGGCGCTTCGATTCCATCACCGGCGCCTCTGGAATACCGGGTCGCCCAGTCAAGCCGGGCGATGACAGCTGAAATGCAGCATGGACATCACGCGCTCAGCGCGTAGGAATCCTCGACCACATAGGGCCCGCCGCCGGTCGACGCCCGCGATGAGAATAGTACGAATCGCGACGCCGTGAACACCCGGGTCGGAAAATACCCGCGCACCGACAGATAATCGGCGACATCCTGGTTGGAGGCGTCGCGCAGCCGCGCCAGCGTTACATGCGGCGTGAATTTGCGCCCCTCCGGATCGAGCCCGAAACGCTGCATCAACCGCTCGAGCTCGGCCTGCAGCTCGATCAACGGCCGGCTCGGCACGATGGACGCCACCACCGCGCGCGGCTTGCGCCCGCCGAAGCTCGACAGGCCCTGCAGCGCGACGTCGAACGGCTTGCGATTGATCCGGAACAGCAGCGAGGCGATCTCATTCGCCGCAACGCCGTCGATATCGCCGATGAAGCGCAAGGTGACGTGATAATTTTCGGGATCGATCCAGCGCGCGCCCGGCAGGCCGCCACGCAAATTGGAAAGCGTCTGGCCGATCTCGGCCGGAATTTCCAGTCCAGTGAACAAACGCGGCATCGCAAGACTCCCGATGCTAAGGCATGATCCCGACAAGTGGATACCGGTTTTCATGCCCTGTAACAAAGTCCGGTAACGAATCACCGATCATTATTTTTACCGCAGTTATGCGACTCTGCGAAGCATCTGCGGTTCAGGAAAGCAAAGCTTCCGGGAAAACACGGCATTAGGGTTATAGCTGCCCGTTTTTCAACTGCGTTGCCCCGATATCGCGCCAAGAAATGCCTCGACGCTAGGCAGGATATTCTTGACGATCACGTCGACGCCCTCCGCCGTCGGATGCAAGCCGTCCGCCTGATTGAGCCTGGCGTCTGCAGCGACGCCCTCCAGGAAAAACGGATACAGCGGCACCCCAAACGATTTCGCGAGATCCGGATAGATCGCGTTGAAACGGGCCGAATAGTCACTTCCGTAATTCGGCGGCGCAACCATCCCGCACAAGAGAACCGCGATCTTGCGCGCCTTCAGCCGCGTCAGAATGTCTGATAGCGCCGCGCGGGTGACCGCCGGATCGGTGCCGCGCAGGGCATCGTTGGCGCCGAGTTCGACGATGACGGCCTGGGTTCCCTCAGGCACCGACCAGTCGAGCCGGTCGCGACCGCCGGAACTGGTGTCGCCGGAGACCCCGGCATTGATCATATCTACCGTTATCCCTTTGATTTCTAAAGATTTTTGTAGCCGCTCCGGGAATGCCGAGGACGCCGAAAGGCCAAGGCCCGCACTCAGCGAATCACCCAATATGACCAGCTTGATTGGTTTTGTCATCGCGGCGGCCGGGGATTGGGCAAACGCTGTTCCCGCCATCAGAACCAGGCCCAACACAAGCATGTGCACGAACATCGCTGCCTTCCTCTCGACCCGGCTGCCGGAAGTGCCATATGACCGAGCCATGGACAGTCTCATCGAACCCTCGTCGCTGGCCGGTCTTGAGCCGGACACCATTTCCATCTCGAACGTCAATCTCTCGCTCGGCGCGGGCGCCGCGCGCGTCCACATCCTCAAGGATATCAGCCTGCGCGTGGCATCAGGTGAAGCGCTCGGCCTGATCGGGCCTTCAGGCTCGGGGAAATCCACCTTGCTGATGGTGATGGCGGGACTGGAGCGTCCCGACAGCGGAGAAGTGGTGGTCAACGGCACCCCTTTCAATGCCCTCGACGAGGACGCGCTCGCTCGCTTCCGTGGCCGCCAGGTCGGCATCGTATTCCAGTCGTTTCATCTGATTCCGACCATGACGGCGCTGGAAAATGTCGCGGTACCGCTGGAGCTGGCCGGCAATCCCGATGCGTCACAGCGCGCGGCGCAGGAACTGACATCGGTCGGTCTCGGCGACCGCCTGCATCACTATCCCACACAATTGTCCGGCGGCGAGCAGCAGCGCGTCGCACTAGCCCGCGCGCTGGCGCCCGATCCCGCCATCCTGGTGGCCGACGAGCCCACCGGCAATCTCGACGAAGCCACCGGCAAGCAGATCGTCGATCTGCTGTTCACCAAACACGCCGAGCGCGGCATGACGCTGGTGCTGGTGACCCACGACACCTCGCTGGCGCAGCGCTGCGACCGCGTGGTGCGGCTGCGCTCGGGCCGGATCGATGGACAGCCCGCGGATCGCAAAGCCGCCTTATGACCGTTGTTTCCGAACCCATTCAAGGCGGCCGCGCGGCATCGCTTGCCTTGCGTTATGCGTTACGCGAATTGCGCGGGGGCTTGCGCGGCTTTTACGTTTTCATCGCCTGCATCGCGCTCGGCGTGATGGCGATTGCCGGCGTCGGCTCGGTCGCGGCAAGCCTCGGCGCGGGACTGGCGCGCGAGGGCCGCACCCTGCTTGGCGGCGACGTGGCATTTTCCCTGATCCAGCGCGAAGCCAAACCGGATGAAGTCGCGTTTCTCCGTTCGCGCGGCGAAGTCTCTGTCGCGGCAACGTTGCGCGCCATGGCGCGCACCGGCGACGGCCGGCTGGCACTGGTCGAGCTCAAGGCGGTCGATGCCGCCTACCCGATGCTGGGCGAGCTGACGCTCGATCCCCTTATGCCGATGGCCGATCTGCTGGCCGAGCGGCAGGAAGCATCGGACACCGCGTTCGGCGCGGCTGTTGATTCGACCTTGCTGGCACGGCTCGATCTCAAGGTCGGCGACCGCGTCAGCATCGGCAGCGCGACATTTCAGATCCGCAGCGTCGTCGGCGCCGAGCCGGACAAGCTCGCCGGCGGCGTCGGTCTCGGCCCGCGGTTCCTGGTCAGCGAAGCCGGGCTGCGCGCGACCGAGCTGTTGCAGCCCGGCAGCCTGGTGCGCTGGATCTATCGGGTCAAGCTGCCGGACAACGCCGCCGACGATCGCGCCGCGACCGCGCTGACCGACGACGCGAGAAGCGCATTGCCGCAAGCCGGCTGGGAGATTCGCACCCGCGCCAATGCCTCGCCGCAGCTCGAGCGCACCATCAGCCGCTTCACCCAGTTTCTCACTTTGGTCGGCCTCGCAGCGCTGCTGGTCGGCGGCGTCGGCGTCGCCAACGCCGTCAAAAGTCATATCGATCGACGCCGCGACGTCATCGCCGTGTTCAAGGCGCTGGGCGCCACCGGCCGCGACGTCTTCACCATCTATCTCACGCAAGTCGTCGTGCTCGCCGTGATCGGTTCGGCGATCGGGCTGGCCGCCGGCGCGGCGCTGCCGTTCGTCATCGTCGGCGTGTTCGGCAAGCTGCTGCCGCTGCCGGTGGTGCCGGCGCTGCATCCCGATGAACTCGCACTGTCGTTCGTCTACGGTCTTTTGACCGCGCTCGCCTTCGGGCTGTGGCCGCTCGGCCGCGTGCATGACGTGCCGGTGGCGGCGCTGTTTCGCGAAGCGGTGACCAGCGAGTGGCATCGCCCGCGCTGGCGCTATCTGGCCTTGATGGCCGTGGTGATCGCGTTGCTGATCGCGGTGGCGATCGGGCTCGCCTACGACAAGCGTGTCGCGGCCGTGTTCGTCGCATCCTCGATCGTGGTGTTCGCGCTGTTGCGCGGCATCGCCGCCGGTCTGATGGCGCTGGCGCGACGTCTGCCGCGCACCCGCATCACCATGCTTCGATTGGCGATCGCCAATATCTACCGGCCCGGCGCGCTGACCCCGTCGGTGGTGATGTCGCTTGGCCTCGGTTTGGCGGTGCTGGTCACGATCACCCAGATCGACGGCAATCTGCGACGGCAATTCATGGCCGCGCTGCCCGACCACGCGCCGTCGTTCTATTTCATCGATATTCCCACCACCGAAGCCGGCCGCTTCGGCGCATTCCTCAAACAGACCGCGCCGCAATCCACCGTCGAGGACGTGCCGATGCTGCGCGGGCGCATCGTCGCAGCCCGCGGCGTCAAGGCGGAAGACCTCAAGCCTTCGACCGACGCCGAATGGGTGCTGCAGAGCGACCGCGGCCTGACCTATACCGGAGAAATCCCCAAGGGCTCGAAGGTGGTCGAGGGCAAATGGTGGGGCGCCGACTATGACGGTCCGCCGCTGGTCTCGATGGAAAAGAAGATCGCCGACGGGCTCAAGCTGAAGATCGGCGACGAGGTCGTCGTCAATGTGCTCGGCCGCGATATCCCCGCCACGATCGGCAATATGCGTACCGTGGACTGGCAAAGTCTCGGCATCAATTTCGTGCTGGTGTTCTCCCCCAACGCCTTCAGGGGCGCGCCGCATACCCATATCGCAACGCTGACCGAGACCCATCCGGACTCCGCCGGCGACGCCCGGATCATCAAATCGGTGGCCGACGCTTTCCCGATGGTGACGAGCGTGCGGGTCCGCGAGGCGCTGGAAACCATCGGCACGGTGGTCACCAATCTGGTGCTGGCGATCCGCGGCGCCAGCGCGGTCACGTTGATCTCTGCCATTCTGGTGCTGGGCGGCGCGCTCGCCGCCGGCCATCGCCATCGGGTCTACGACGCGGTGATCCTGAAGACCCTGGGCGCAACCCGGGCGCGGCTGCTCGGCGCCTACGCGCTGGAATATCTGATGATCGGCTTTGCCACCGCGATTTTCGGCGTGATCGCAGGCTCCGTCGCGGCCTGGCTGATCGTGACCCGGCTGATGACGCTGAGCTTCATCTGGCAGGCCGGCAGCGCCGCCGGCGTGGTGGCGGCGGCGCTGATCGTCACGGTGGGACTGGGCCTTGCCGGCACATTGCTGGCGCTGAACCAGAAGCCGGCCACGGTGTTGCGGAATTTATGACAAATTGAAGCAACCGGCGCCGACGCCGCGCCAATTCCCGCTTTCCGGCGGTTGCTGGCGGCAGCGGTATCCGCTTTGCCCGGATTCTGGCTGGCGCAGCGACATTCAGCCGCGCATGGAAGCTTGCAGTGAATGTGCTAGTTTCCCACATACAGCTTGGGTCAGATGCCGATTTGATGACGTAAAATTAATGTCAGCAGATGGCGGTATCTGGGATAGATTTCTTAGCCGGCGCCGCAAACCCTTTGCGCTCCGCCGGACAACCAACGGGAATTCGACCATGTCGGACCTAGACCGTAACTATGCCTCTCCTTTCGGCCGGGCCGCCGGGCGCACTGACGCCGCGGCCGTCGATGCCGGTCTGCGCGCCTACATGCTGCGCATCTACAACTACATGAGCATTGGCCTGGCCATCACCGGCCTCGCCGCGCTCGGCGTCTACATGGCGGCGGTGACAACCGATCCGGCCGGCGCCGCGGCCAAATTCGGTAACGTCTTCCTGACGCCGTTCGGCTACGCGATGTTCGTGAGCCCGCTGAAATGGCTGTTCATCCTGGCACCGCTGGGGATGGTGATGGTGATCTCGGCCGGCATCGACCGGCTCAAGCCCGCGACGGCCCAGATGCTGTTCTGGGTGTTCTCGGCGCTGATGGGCATTTCGCTGTCGTCGATCTTCCTGGTGTATACGCACACCTCGATCGTGCGGGTGTTCTTCATCACCGCGGCCACATTCGGCGCGCTGAGCCTCTACGGCTACACCACCAAGCGTGACATGACCGGAATGGGATCTTTCCTGTTCATGGGCCTGATCGGCATCATCATCGCGAGCTTGGTCAATCTCTTCCTTGCCAGTTCGATGCTGCAGTTCATCGTGTCGGTGATCGGCGTGCTGGTGTTTGCGGGCCTCACCGCGTGGGATACCCAGCGGCTGAAGAACGACTACATCTACGGCTATGCCTCGCAGGGCGGTGACGTGGCGGAGCGTGCGGCGATCACCGGTGCGCTGTCGCTCTACCTCAACTTCATCAACCTGTTCACGCTGCTGCTGCAACTGCTCGGCCAGCGCGACTGATCGCTTGCGCATTGGCGGACGAATTCAAGCTCCGGCCTTGCGGCCGGGGCTTTTCTTTTGCGACAAGCAAAAATAGTCTGCGCGCCATGTCCTCGCTCGAAATCAGACCCGCCGCCGCGGCCGACCTCCCCTTCATTACCGATATTTACGACCACGCGGTCCGTTACGGCACCGCAACGTTCGAGCTGATCCCGCCGGATCTGGCCGAGATGACGCGGCGCTTCGGCGCGCTGATGGACGGCGGCTTTCCCTATCTGGTCGCAGCCCTCGAAGGCCGCGTGGTCGGATACGCCTATGCGGGCGCCTACCGGCCGCGGCCGGCCTATCGCTTCACCGTTGAGAATTCGGTCTATCTTCAGCCCGCTCGCCATCGACGCGGGATCGGCCAGCAATTGCTGCAACGGCTGATCGGCGAATGCGAGGCGCGCGGCTATCGGCAGATGATCGCGGTGATCGGCGATTCCGCCAACGCCGGATCGATCGGCGTCCACACCAGGTGCGGATTCCAGATGATCGGGACACATCCGAATGTCGGCTTCAAGTTCGGCCGCTGGCTCGACACCGTGATGATGCAGCGCGCGCTTGGCGACGGCGCCACCACGCTGCCGGCCGATAGCGCCCTGCGTTAGAGTTTCGATATTCCGGTAACGGAGGTGAACTCCCTCTCCCGTTGGGAGAGGTGAAACTGAATTCGGAGCTCGCTATACCACCGCCAGCTTGCGGTCGATCACCAGCAGCACGCGATCGAGTTCGTGGCCGCGGCGCAGGATCAGCCCGCTCGCCGAGATCACGCTGTAGATGCCCTGCTTGCGCGCGAGCCGCGGATCTTTTTCGATGCGATAGATCGGCACTTCCGAAGCGCGGCGGAACACCGAGAACACCGCGCGGTCTCTGAGAAAGTCGATGGCATAGTCGCGCCATTCGCCATCGGCGACCATGCGCCCGTACAGATTCAGGATACGATTGAGTTCGAGACGATTGAACGTCACCCGGCCTGGCAAAGGACCCGCAGCGGCATTGCGCGCCGCTGCGCGACTCTCGCTTGGATCGGCTTCCTCCGACATCGAACTCATGGAGCGCCTCCTGTCATATCTCAGGCATGATCTTTTTTTCGAAAGCCGGTTTCCACCTTTCAGGACCATGCCGTGCGGACATGATCGCGCCAACGGCGGGCCGCTGCAAGAGGGCCGTGGCGAGAGCGCCCAAATTCTCACGCGACGGATTGTCCGTGCCCCCTGTCCAGCCAGAAACATGCCGTCACGGGATCGTTAGCGGAATCATAATACCGCCCTACTTCCGCCAAGCGGGCGCCCTGCTGGGTTGCGAGAATGAAATCCTGCGTTGGCCCGGTCCTTTCGGTTCCGGATTCCTCAGCCCCCAGCCCCCCGGGGTCGTCGGGATCGGGCCTGTTCGCAGCATAGTTTATCCCATACTGGGCCAACGAGAGTTGGTCCTTTTTCTTTTGGACCACAGCTATTTGACCGGTGGTCTATGAACGCCGCGCCGGGCGCGCCATCGCCTCGTGACAACATTCCAGCCGCCGACTTCAGCCGATTGGTGAGTTCGCGACCGCGATTCAGGCGTATGTGGACGGCGTCGGCAAATTCACCATGACGAAGCAATAGCACCGCCCCGCCGAAAGGAAGTCATCGGTCTCCCGGCACAAGAAAGGTCGACGAGACAATCAGTGAAGCGACGTGTAGGCCGCCCCTAGCATCGGGCCGGGCTTGTCGCGATTGCCGTCCTGGACATAGACCACCGCGGCATCGACGCCCTCGCGGGAAATATTCTCCAGCGGCACCGTCCAGCTGCCGGGACTGCCGTTCCAGTCACCTACCTTGAGCAGGTTACGCACCACGTTGTAGTAGGTGAGTTCGCGGCCACTATTTTCCCCGCGACGGATTGAAATCGGCACCGCTTGCGAGATCGAACCGATCCAGACTTCGCCGTGCATCGCGGCGGGACCCTTGCTGGAGGCCGCGACCGAAACAGTTATCTGCTTGCCGGCCAGCGTCATCGTGACCGGCACCGACATCACGCCATCGGCCTTTTTGGTGGCGCCGATGGCGCTTTCGATACCGGCGCGATCGCTGCCGATCACATGCGCAGATCCATTGACGACAACTTGCGGCGTGTAAACGTCGCGATCGCCGCGCATCTGGGAATAGGCCTTCTGGCGCGCGCTGAAGCGCGCATCCGCCAGCGTATCCTTCCAGCCGAGATAATCCCAGTAGTCGATCGGCATGCTCAGCGCGATGACCGACGGATCCTTGGCCAGTTCACCGAGCAGCTTGTCGGCGGGCGGGCATGACGAGCATCCTTGCGATGTGAACAGTTCCACCACCGCGCGCGGTTCGGCATGGGCCGGACGGATGATTGCAACGATCGCGCAGACGCCGAGCGCACCCGACCATCGCGAAATACAGTTATGGGCCATCATCGCTGTCATACTGGAAACCGAGAAACACCCGCATCGTCGCCGTCAATACGTTGCGGCGCGTGACCGCGCCGGCCTTCCAACGCGAGAAGGCGACCCTTCATAGGCCGCCTCCCCTTCGCCCGCTACTCACTTCGCAGTGAGGCATCGATCACAATTGGCATTACGCCGCCAGTTTGCGCAGCACGTAATGCAGGATGCCGCCGTTTCGGTAATATTCGAGCTCGTCGAGCGTATCGATCCGGCACAGCAGCGAAACGCGCCGCAGCGAGCCGTCGCCGGACACGATCTCCGCCGTCAGCTTCTGGCGCGGTTTCAGATCGCCCTGCAGCCCGCGAATCGTCACCGTCTCATCGCCCTTCAGCCCGAGCGACGGCCATGATGCGCCGTCCTCGAAGGTGAGCGGCAGCACGCCCATGCCGACGAGATTGGAGCGATGGATACGCTCAAAACTTTGGCAAATCACGGCGCGGACGCCGAGCAGCCGCGTTCCCTTCGCGGCCCAGTCCCGCGACGAGCCATTGCCGTATTCGGCGCCGGCAAACACCACCAGCGGCACTTTCTCGGCCTGATACTTCATCGCTGCATCGTAGATCGACATCTGCTCGCCGTCGGGCCAGTGCTTGGTCAGGCCGCCTTCGGGAATATTGCCGTCGGCGCCCTTCAGCATGAAGTTCTTGATGCGGATATTGGCGAAGGTGCCGCGCATCATGATTTCGTGGTTGCCGCGCCGCGTGCCGTATTGATTGAAGTCGGCCGGGCGCACCTGATGCTCGGACAGATATTTCCCGGCAGGCGATGTCAGCTTGATCGCGCCGGCGGGCGAGATGTGATCGGTGGTGATCTTGTCGCCGAACATCGCCAGAATACGCGCATCGACGACGTCGACGATCGGTTCCGGCTCTTTCTTCATGCCTTCGAAATAAGGCGGGTTTTGAACGTAGGTCGAACTCATGTTCCAGCGATAGGTTTCGCTCTCGACGGTCTTGATCTTGCGCCAGTTGGTGTCGCCCTTGAACACATTGGCGTAGCGCTTCTTGAAGATCGCCGCGGTCACGAACTTCTTCATCAAGGCGTTGATTTCCTTCGTCGTCGGCCAGATGTCCTTGAGGTACACCGGCTTGCCGTCCTTGCCGATGCCGATCGGCTCGACCGCGAGATTCTTGGTCACCGTTCCCGCCAGCGCATAGGCCACCACCAGCGGCGGCGACGCCAGATAATTGGCCTGCACGTCCGGGCTGACGCGGCCTTCGAAGTTGCGGTTACCCGACAGCACGGCGGCGCCGATGATGCCGTTGTCGTTGATCGACTTCGAAATCTCTTCCGCCAGCGGCCCGGAATTGCCGATGCAGGTGGTGCAGCCGAAGCCGACCAGATTGAATCCGACCTTGTCGAGATCGAGCTGCAGCCCGGAATTGGAAAGATATTCCGCGACCACCTGGCTGCCCGGCGCCAGCGACGTCTTGACCCAGGGTTTTGCGGTGAGGCCCCTGGCCGCGGCGTTGCGCGCCAAAAGTCCGGCGCCGATCAGCACGCTGGGATTGGAGGTGTTGGTGCATGACGTGATTGCCGCGATCACCACATCGCCATGGCCGAGATCGAAATTGCGATTCTCGACCGGATAGCGCTTCGACGCATCGGCGGCCTTCTTGTATTCGCTGGTCATCGCCGCGGCAAAACCTTCCGCGACCGCGGGCAGCGCAACGCGGCCCTCGGGGCGTTTCGGCCCGGCCATCGAGGGCACGACGTCGCCGAGATCGAGCGTCAGCGTTTCCGTAAACACCGGATCGGGCGATTTGGCGGTGCGGAACAGACCCTGCGCCTTGGCGTAGGCGGTCACCAGCGCGACACGCGCCGGTGCACGGCCCGAGGTCTTGAGATAGTCGATGGTCTCGGCATCGACCGGGAAGAAGCCGCAGGTCGCGCCATATTCCGGCGCCATATTGCCGATGGTCGCCTTGTCCGCCACCGAGAGATGGTCGAGGCCGGGGCCGAAAAATTCAACGAATTTTCCGACCACGCCCTGCTTGCGCAGCATCTGCGTCACCGTCAGCACCAGATCGGTGGCGGTGACGCCTTCCTTCATCTGGCCCTTGAGCTTGAAGCCGACCACTTCCGGCAGCAGCATCGACAGCGGCTGGCCGAGCATCGCGGCTTCCGCCTCGATGCCGCCGACGCCCCAGCCGAGCACGGCAAGGCCGTTGACCATGGTGGTGTGCGAATCGGTGCCGACCAGCGAATCCGGATAAGCGACCTCGAAGGTGCCTGTCTTCTTGCCGACCTTCATCTTCTCCTTGCGGGTCCACACCGTCTGCGCAAGATATTCGAGATTGACCTGATGGCAGATGCCGGTGCCGGGCGGCACCACGGAGAAATTCGAGAACGCCTTCTGGCCCCATTTCAGGAATTCGTAGCGCTCCTGATTCTGCTTGTATTCCTCGACGACATTCTTGCCGAACGCCTTGTTGTCGCCGAAGAAGTTCACGATCACGCTGTGGTCGATCACGAGATCGACCGGCACCAGCGGATTGATCTTCTCCGCATCGCCGCCGAGCGCCTGCATGGCATTGCGCATCGCCGCGAGATCGACCACCGCCGGCACGCCGGTGAAATCCTGCATCAGCACCCGCGCCGGGCGGAATGCGATTTCATGCTCGAGCGCGCGCTTCTTCAGCCACTTCGCAACCGCAACGATGTCGTCCTTCTTGACGGTGCGGCCGTCTTCATTGCGCAGCAGGTTTTCCAGCAGCACCTTCATGGAATATGGAAGCCGGGAGATTCCCTTCAGACCGTTTTTCTCGGCGGCGGGCAGGCTGTAATAAACGTAGGTCTTGCCGCCGACCTTGAGGGTCTTCTGGCATTTGAAGCTGTCGAGCGAGGTCATGTGAGGCAATCCCAATTCATCGTTATACCCGGCGAGGGTATCAAAACACCGTTGGCGAGGCTTGGCCGGATGGCTTGCAGCCGCGGATTGTGTGCTGCATCAAGTTCCGGCTTATAGAATCTTTCCTGTGGCACCGCCACACCGTCAATCGTGCCGCAGCAATGCGTCATCAACCCCTCTTCAACCCCTTTAGAGGGCAACATGCGGCTCTTGGGACGCGGCGTCAGGTGCGTGCGGGGCGGCCGGGAGGTGTTCTGCGGCCTCGATTTTGAA
>OCZT010003406.1_pt1 | contig 16239 bp, 12 predicted proteins | sample 1539031 | NCBI WGS metagenome assembly OCZT01 (sample SAMEA3539308, study PRJEB22396) | soil metagenome | biome: tundra; feature: field; material: soil | place: USA | collected 2010-05 | depth 0.15 m | reverse complement strand
TCTGAATCCGGGTACCCGGATTATGGCAATGGTCAAAGCATTTGCTTATGGTGCAGGACCTGCTGAGATATCAGCATTGCTTGAATACCAGAGAGTAAGTTATCTGGCAGTAGCCTATGTAGATGAAGGAGTAGAGTTGAGAAACTCTGGTGTAACATTACCTATCATGGTTATGAATCCTGATCCTTCGGCATCAGAATTAATGATAAAACATTCGCTCGAACCTGAAATATATAGTCTTTTATCTCTTGAACAGTTTGCAGCGGTGGCTTCAAGACACGGACTGATCAGCTATCCGGTTCATATTAAAATTGATACAGGAATGCACAGGTTGGGATTCATGCCGGAAGATATTGATACAATGGCTAAACGAATTAAAGACAAGGAGTGTTTAAAAGTCGTTTCCGTTTTCTCCCATCTTGCAGGAAGCGAAGACCCTGCTCTTGATTATTTCAGTCACCATCAGGTGGAAGTTTTTTTAAGGGCAGCTGAACAGATCAGTGAAGCATTAGGACACTCATTTCTTCGTCATATTCTTAATTCTTCAGGTATTGCACGTTTTCCTCAATACCAGTTTGAGATGGTCCGACCTGGTATTGGAATTTACGGCGTCGGGCATTTTAAAGGTCTTGATCTTAAACCTGCAGGACGTTTCAAGACAAGGATTTCACAGATTAAGAGAATCAGAGCAGGAGAACCGGTAGGTTATGCATGTGCAGATGTGTCTGAAAATGAGAGAAATATTGCCATTTTGCCAGTTGGCTATGCTGATGGTTTAAACCGTAAACTGGGTAACAGGAACGGGAGCCTGTTTATCAGAGGTTCCAGGGTGCCTATAATAGGGAATGTATGTATGGATATGTGTATGGCGGATATTACCGGGTTGAATGCAGAAGCAGGGGATGAAGCCGAAATTTTTGGCGAAAAAATTTCAATTGATGAACTTGCTTCAATATGTCAGACCATTCCTTATGAGATACTTACTTCAATTCCACAACGTGTGAAGAGGGTCTTTTTCAGGGAGTAGTAAGGACAAGTTTTTAATTATTCAGGGATCAGCCAAGTTCACTTATACGTTCAATTTCGTTCCCGTCGAGGATGCTGATCTTTCTTCCTGCAATCTCAATGATTCCTTCAGAGGCCATGCCGGAAAGCGTCCGGATAGCATTCGAAGTAGTCATGTTTGAAAGGTTGGCAATATCTTCCCTTGACATTAATACCCTGATTGTTTTGCCATCCGCTTCGAAACCATAGGTGTCACGCAGTATCAAAAGGGATTCAGCAACACGTCCTCTGATATGCTTCTGGGTAAGGGAAACAGTCCTGTTGTTTGAAACCCATAATTCATCAGCAATGATCTTTACAAGTTTTATTGAGAGATCAGGATTTTTCTTCAGGGTTTTTACAAATGAGTTTTTCTCAAAAATACATATTGCAGAATCTTCAATTGCTATAGCCGAGACTGCCCAAGGTGTATCAGAAAAAAGTGTTTTATATCCAATAAATCCCTGTTGACGTACCATCTTCAGTATCTGTCCTCTTCCTCCAACGCCCTCTTTAAATACTTTTACCTTACCTGAGGCCAGGCATATCAATCCGTGTGGTTTATCACCTTCTTTGAATAAAAATTGCCCCTTTTTAAATATTGACAGTTTATGCTGCTGCGCAAGAGTCTCTTTGTCCTTTTGATTTAATCCTTTAAAAACAGAAGATGATCCTTCAAGACACAATTCAATATAGGGATTAAGATATTGCATAAAATTATCATGTATAATTCCATATCAAAGGTAATAAAAGAAATTAATGAAATCTAAATTAACATTTTTTAACATATTCAATTACAGATAGTTGTAAGAAGCAGATTGATAGTTTTTTGCTATGTGTCTTAATTAGTACCTCGCAACAAGAGGCATTCTTCTGCCAGCTCCGAAGGCTTTGGAGGAGATCCTTAATACAGGCGGTGCCTGATATCTTTTATATTCATTAAAGTCGATCATCCTGATAACTCTTAATACAGTCTCCTTGTCTCCACCTTCTTTTATGATACGACTGGCAGGTTTTTGCAGTTCGATATACTGGTACAAAATAGAATCAAGAAGGCTGTACTCAGGAAGAGAATCAGTGTCAAACTGGTCAGGCCTTAATTCAGCTGATGGCAATTTTGTTATTATGTTTTGAGGTATGATTTCACTTTCCCTGTTAATGAAGTTGGCCAGGCGGTAAACATCAGTTTTATAAACGTCACCAATCACGGATAACCCACCGGCCATATCTCCATAGAGAGTTCCATATCCAACCGCTGCTTCGCTCTTGTTGGATGTATTTAGTACTATGCATCCGTATTTATTTGAAACAGCCATCAAAAGAATAGCTCTTATACGGGCCTGAATATTTTCTTCAGTAATATCGCGCTTCATGCCTTTAAAAACAATTGCAAGATCATCCTCGAAAGCTCTGAACGGTTTTTCAATGTTTAAGATATCGTAATGCACTTTGAGAGTGTTTGCTAGCGTTACAGCATCCCTGACAGAATGATCAGATGAGTACCGCGATGGCATTAGTAATGCCTTCACGTTTTCATTACCCAGAGCTTCCACCGCGAGACAAAGGCAAATGGCAGAATCTATACCGCCAGAAAGCCCTATAATACTGTTTTTTAAACCTGATTTAGTAAAATAATCACGCAACCCCATTACCAGAGCCTTGTATATAAGAGAAATAGAGTCAGTCTTATCCACTTTCCCGACTATTGAACCTGATATAATATTCTCAAATGAGTAGGTTTCAACTGCTTCTTCGAAAAAGGGAAGATGATTAAATATTTCTCCATTATTATTGACCAGAATAGAGGCACCATCGAATATAAGTTCTGTATTTGCACCTGTCTGGTTAACTGAAATTACAGGTATTTTGTACTTAATGGCTTTGGATATGAAGATGTTTTCCTTCGCTTCAATTTTGGTGTATGCAAATGGCGAAGCAGCAATATTAATTATTATATCCGGATTTTGCCTGGCAAGTTCCTCCATAGGCGAGACTGTGTAAAGTCTTGTCTTTTCGAATTCGTTGTCGAATGGCTGTTCGTCCCATAGATCCTCACAAATTGTAATCGCAAGCTTTATACCTTTGAATTCACAAACCGAGAATTGTTTTTCAGGTTCAAAGTATCGGTATTCATCAAATATATCATAGGTAGGAAGCAATGCTTTATGCGTCGTAAAAATGATTTTTCCATCTGACAATAAAAGAGCCGAATTATAGAGTTTCTTGCCTTCAGGCTTATTGTTAAAAGTGGGAGAACCCACGATGGCAGCAATTCCAGTACATTCTCTGGCTATTTCGTTTACCGTCTGGTCGCATTTTTCGATAAAATCGAGTCTGTCCAGCAGGTCGAGAGGGGGGTATCCGGGAATACAGAGTTCGGAAAAAATTATGAGATCAGATCCTGCTTCTTTTGCTTTTCTGATTGCTTTGCAGATTAAGTCCTTATTACCGGTAAAATTACCGATATGATAATTCAGTTGTGCAACTGTGAATTTCATTTGTACTGCGTTAAAAGTTAACACCAAACCTGAGGCTAAGCATCTTATGCGACACTTTGTCAGCTGGATGATTTCCGTTGTCTTTGGTAATGTCAATAAAATTATTCTCAAAACTCAAACCAAATACAAGCGCTGTGATACCACCCAGAGAATATTCAATTCCGGCTGTAACGTGGTAAGAAAGATTGAACATCCTTAGTTCATTTATGGCATTTTCATCAGTTATCCTTAAAGAAGGAATATCTGCTTTCCCCGATATTACAATTTTAGGATCCAGTCCCAGATCAGTGAAGTAAGTAACATATCCGATCTGGTTTGTCTGAAGTTTCAATCCCAGAGGAAATACAAGGTATTGGATTTTATAAACAACCGGATTGCCAGGTAAGACAATCGATTTAAATTTTGTAAACTCCACCACGGTGGTATCACTGCTAACCAGTCTCCCTCCGGCTCTCATCAGATTTATTCCGGTCGAAAAGGAATAATTTGGTGCGAAATACTTATTAAATGTCAATCCAAAGTTAAAACCTGCCCGTGCACCATCAGTTCGTACTTCATTTATATCGGTCGAGAACCAGCTTATTAAGGGATCAGCATGTATTCCAAGGCTTATTCTTTGTTGTGCATTTGAAAAAATCGAAGAAAATATTAATACCAGGGAGAGAGTAATTTTTCGTACTCTTGATATATATTTTTGAGATTGTATCATACCCGGTATATTGTAAAATATTAGTTAAGTGTCAGTGATTTTGTTACCACTAAGACGCTTAGACACCAAGTTGCACAAAGAATTTACATTCTGAACTTTTAACTTTGTAATTTTTTGTGTCTTTGTACCTTCGGGGCAATTAAAAAAACCATATTCATTTCTGAGTCTATTCGTCCGTAAAAATAGCAAATAATAAGCGAAGTTAGGGTATCATTTTTACCAGTTGCCTTATAAACGAAAAAGTGTTTATTTTAGATCGTGAAAAATGAAGACAAAATGAAAATACGTTTTATTGCTTTTTTTCTTCTGCTGACCATCTTAGCAGCGACAACCTCGTGCAAAAAAAATCATTACAAGGTAAATACTTCTTCAATAAAAGTAAAAATTGAAATAAAGAGACTGGAGAAAGATCTATTCTCATTAAACCCCGATGAAGTTATAAGTATGGTTCCGGCCCTTAAAAAGAAATATGACGGTTTTCTTCAGTTATTCAGTTTAGTAATAAATACAGGTGATATAAATGAAGCATCGTTTGGAGATTTACTCCTCCGCTTTTATTCTGATAAACAGAATAATGATGTCTATGCCTTAACGATGAAAAAATTTTCTGACGTAAAGCCAATTGAAGTTGAACTTCAGGAAGCCTTCAGCCATTATCTTTATTATTTTCCTGGAAGAAAAATTCCAGCTGTATTTACTTGTATCACAGGATTTAATAACAGCGTCATTGCAGGCGATTCACTACTTGGAATAGGTCTCGACAGGTACCTTGGAGCCGATTGTGAATATTATCCCAGGCTGAGTATTTATAAATATATTTCCGCAAGAATGACTCCTGAAAATATTGTTCCTGACTGCATGTATGGATGGGGCGCTTCAGAATGGGATTTTTCTGCGCTTAAATATCCGGCTGACAACGTATTGACAGAAATTATTCATAATGGCAAGCTTAAGTACTTTGAAAAATGCATGTTACCTGAAACTGCTGATGAAGTTATTTTTGGTTTTACACCGGGCCAAATGAAATTCTGCAGGAACAATGAAAGTCAGATGTGGCAGTATCTTGTTGAGAATAATCTTCTGTTCAAGAGCGATCAGTTTACTATTCGCAAACTTACAGGGGAAGCACCTTTTACCAGTTATTTTACAAAAGAATCACCAGGACAGGCAGCCATCTGGCTGGGTTTCAGAATTATCGAATCATATATGATGAAGAACCCCGGAATAAGAATGGAAGATATGATCAAAAATGCAGATGTGCAGGGTATTCTTGAAAAAGCTAAATACGATCCACAGTAGGAATAAAAAAGGACATGCCATGGCATGTCCCTTATCATTTCGTAGATTGTAATACTATGCGGGATGAATAGCCTCAACAGGACAAACATCAGCGCAAGCTCCACAGTCAGTGCATATATCCGGATCAATCTTATAGATGTCGCCTTCAGATATTGCTTCAACAGGACACTCATCGATGCATGTTCCGCAAGCAGTACAATCATCATTAATTTTGTAAGCCATTTTAATTATTTTTTGATTAATTAATTACAATTTCGCACAAAAGTACCTTATTTTTTTAAACTGAAAAAGAAACATGATAAATATATGATTGTAAGTTTCTTTTTTAACCCTCCAAAAACCGGCACTTACCTGTCGGATGGGGACACGAATAAGATTCCCTGCATTATAAAATGCTATATTCTAACAGATTAAAAATCGAGACTGAATGACAGATAGAAAATTCTTGGAAGAACATACCCGTTCTCGATACCCCAGGCCCAGTCAGCCCTGATAAAATAACCAAGAATCTGAGCTCTTAGTCCTGCTCCCACGCCCTCAACGATTGGATCTCTGTTTGAATCAAGAGTAACGGAAACCGGACCATTGGTAATCTTTTCAGTATCGTAACCATTAGTACCCGACCAGGGGGATTTTCCCGACCAGGCTGTTCCTATATCACCGAATCCAATAATTTGCAGACTGTTAAGGAAGTTAGATCGCAGAGGATGACCGGCGAGATACCTTACAACCGGCCATCTTAATTCACTGTTTATGAGGGCGAAGCTATTCCCGTTTCTTACATTTTGTGAAAAACCTCTCATATTTGTTGCAAGCGCCTGGAAACCATAATTTACATTAGGAGTTACCGGTATGGTATTATCGAACATAGGTACTTTATTAAAAAGATACCCCATCCAGTTATCAACACCACCAAGATAGTATATCAACTTGGTGGGACCGAAGGATGTACTGGCTGCGAACCTGTTTGCCCAGATCAGTTCTCTGTGTATCCGGATATATTTTCTGAAATCGATTCCCAGAACAATCATATCGGATTTTTTACTTGTTATTTCTCTGTAATATTCCCCAAATATCTTAAACCTGGTACCAAAATAAATATTAATAGTCCTATGGCGTGTATTATCAAAAATAATCTCTCCTTTAAGGCTTGCCCATTGTTGTGAAATGTCAGGATAATTAAGAGTACCAATATCAGTCGCCAGAATGACATGCCTGTCGTACCTGTATGAAATAGTTCCCTTCAGCGCTAAAACAGGCGTAATGGGTTTAGCGAGAGAAAAATATATATTTTGTGAATAAGTTTTGAACAGAGTTGAATCGGAACTGGAGTATGTCTCTCTGTGATATATTAACTGCTTATCAAAGGTACCCTTAAGGTTCTCAATACTGAGTAAATACTCATTGCTGTCAAAATTTCCGGAGAACCTGAATCCTCCAGTGATCCTGTAATCTTCGAACAAATCCACCGTTCCGATTTTGGTCAGAAGGTTTACTCCAGGATTATAATATGGCGCCCCACCGCTATAAACCTGGTATGAATTATTAAGAAAACTAAAATCGATCTGAGTAGCAATATAATTATTATAAAAAGATGGCTCATAAATTCTTATGAGAGGAAGATTAACATGCCCGGTATCGAGATCGATATCCATATATTTTTTCCGCCATAATTGATTATAGTAGTTTTGTTTTTCAATTTCAAAAATGTAATGATTTATATCAATTGGTTCATTCTTGATGTAATATTCATAGAGTGGTTTGGTAAGTGTGTCCCTTCTTTTTTTATCTTCCGCAACAAGCCATTGCCTTATTTGTTCTATGCTGTCTGCCTTATGGAAATATTGATTTTTTTCGTTACGAAGTTTAGTGTTCACCATCTCACCCTGAGGTACCGGATTTGATTGGCTCTGGAGCCCTTTTCTTAGAATATACTTCCTGTTGGTGAAAAGAACTTCACCAAATGGGTCAGTTCCGTTAGTTACTGAATGGTTCCTGATGTTCCTGTCATAATTGGTAAAAGGCTGGGAATTGATATAATATCTGTAGTGGGCAATTGTATCAATGAAGCTGATTGAACTGTCAAATTTTGCCGTATACCGGTTTAATATCCCATTCTGATTGCCTATGTAGGTAAATCTGTTTTTTGCGATCTCAGATGCCTGTAACCTGTTGGTGTACTTTCCTTCAGGAAGCCTTACAAGTATATTGTTTTTTTTGGCTAAGTCGTAAGTAAAAAGATCGAAAGTCTGCGATACTCTTTCAAAAGGATCCGCAGTATTTGTAAGGGTATCAGATAATCTGTTTGATGAGAAGATAATTTCATCAGGGGAATCTTTCATGAATGAAGGATTGAGATCGTCTGCTATATCCCTGGTAATCTGTTCATTGGTACCGGAGGCAATAGTATGAATATATATATCGGTTATGCCATCTTTTACTGCAGAAAAGATGAGACGTGATCCTTCAGGAGAATATGAAAAATCAAGAACCTTATCAAAATAAAGGAGGACTCTTTTTGTGGTCTTTTTTTCATCGACCCTGTAAAAATACATCTCAAGGTCAGATTTTTCGTCATTTATAAATGTCAGAATTTTCCCACTAGGGTGCCAGGCAATTACAGGGTAGGTATTATCAACAACCTGCTCGAATTTCGGCTCTTTTCTGAAAATAATTTTCCGTTTCCCCGTGGCCTGGTTGTACAGCCAGATACGTTTTCTCCCCCAGTCATTGGTTACATAGGCTATATAGTCGCCTCCGGGACTTACCTTCACCTGCTGGTAAATCTGTTCTTTTTTTGATTTTCTGATGGTGTTAGAATCATCGGGAGGGAGATTTTTATCATTTGAAAACTCTTCCGCATAGTATTTTTTCCATTCCTTAAGAAGGTTTTTTAGATTCTGACCTATAACATAAAGTAAACCATCATCAATATTTTTATAAATTTTCGTAAGGTAGATTATATTGGGAATGAGTGCATCGCCGTATTTTTTGCCTATAAATCTCCAGAAGGACTGACCTGCGTCTATTGCATCATCGTATTCAAGATGGTTGATGTTTTTGAATTTACCTGATTTGAAGCCATCTTTTACCCTGTTTTCAGCCTCATAGTCCCAACCACCGCTTACATAACCAATGAGCCCTTTAATATACCAGTCAGGCATGTTTATTAACGACGAACTTGCGATTCTGTCTTTTACATCCGCATTGTATAACATTTCATTGATTATCACTTCGGTAATGGAAGCTGCAATCTGACGCTTGAATGCCTCATGGTCGCCTTCATAATAAAGCATTACTTTATTTTTAATGATCCTGTTGAAACCTCCGGTATTATAGCTGTCTTCATCAAAAGTGACTAATCCGATATTAGATTGTTTGAACTCGGAATTTTTATTATAAATGATGAATATAATCCTTTTCTCAAGAGAGTGATCAAAAAAATCTTCGATTTCAGCCAGTTTCTTTGTGGCATACTCTGCGGTGAACTGTGCTAAATCACGGCCATACTCATTAAAATAACAATCAAAATTGTCGAACCTGTAGAATTGCCAATAGAAATCGTAGTACTGAACTTTGTTTTTACCGAAAGACATTTGAAGGCCATTATAAAACTGACCGTATGCATTTGAATAAAAAATGCACCCTATAAGGATAATAATCAGTTTTTTAATTATTCTTTTTTCCAAGGCTCTCATAAGGTAACAGGATTTTAACTTAACAAATTTTGTTCCAAAAATCCCGGTAAGACAACAAAACTAATGATATTCTGTTTTAAACAATCTAAAAATCTCAAACTTTATTATTTTTACCTCAGTTATATGGTTAGGTTACCGGGCCTGATTTTTGAGACATGCCATGCAACTAAATCCTACTGGGAATTGTCATATTAGGTAATTTGATTTTTCATTTTGTATATTTGTAAAAAACATTATAATAATTCTTCAATTACTAAAATAACAGATCGATATGAAACGACTATTCATTATTTTTTCTCTATTGATTTTCGCGTTTACAGCAAAATCGCAGGTTGCAACAACGAAAATGCAACTATCCTCTACTGAACACGATTTTGGAACGTTTAAAGAAGAAGCAGGAAGGCAGACCTTTGATTTTATTGTGACCAATACAGGTACTGAGCCGCTGGTAATTCAGAACGTCGTTGCATCATGTGGCTGCACAACGCCTGATTGGACAAAACAGCCTATTCCGGTAGGAGCTAAAGGCAAAATTACAGCAATATATGATCCGAAGGACAGACCTGGACAGTTTAATAAAACACTTTCAGTATATTCTAATACGAAACCCGAAGTTGTCGTTCTTGTAATTAAAGGTGAAGTCGTTCCGCATGAAAAAACAGTCGAAGAGTTATTTACATTCGCTGTGGGAGCTGTAAGGTTTGAAAGCAACCACCTTGCATTCACCAATGTTAAAAAAAACGAAAAGAAAATGAGGGTGATGCAGTTGATAAATACTTCAGCCCAACCAGTCAAAGTTGAATTCGATGCAGTACCGGTACATCTTACCCTTAAGTCAAATCCTGAAACCCTTAAACCAGGTCAAAAAGGAATGATCGAAGGAACTTATGATGCAACAAAAAACGGAGGGTGGGGAAATGTCAGCGATATGGTTAAAATTAAACTGAATGGAGTTGTCCAGGAGAATGTATATTATTACGTATCTGCAAACCTTGTAGAGGATTTTTCCTCATTATCAAAGGAAGAACTGGAGAATGCTCCGGTTTTCAAAGTCGAATCCACAACTGTTGACCTTGGTAAAATAAAGGGCTCGACACAAAATGAAGTTGAATTCAAATTTAAAAATGAAGGTAAGAATGATCTGCTGATCAGGTTTATAAGATCAACATGTGGTTGTACAGCTGTTCAACAGGGTAATCAGGGTGTTGGAATTAAACAGGGAGAATCAAGTACTATCAAAGCGGTATTTAACTCAGGTAGTTATACCGGAAAAGTTACCAAGGCAATTTATGTTTACACAAATGATCCTAAGAATTCGGAGGTTGTGCTTATGCTTACCGCCGATGTTGAACAACCAGCCCCGGTAAAATAATTAATGGATAACAAAAGAGAATTTAAAAGCTCACTAAAGGTACATAAAGGGATTCCGCAACCACCCAGTGTTAATCCTGACGTTCTGACTAAATCGGGGCGGAAGAAAAGAAAGAAATATTCTGCTGATGAGTTTGTTTCTGGTATACTTTCCGGGAACAGGACCATCTTAAGTCAGGCTATTACGTTGGTAGAAAGTTCATTACCGGAACACTATGAAACAGCGCAGGCAATAATCGAGAAATGTCTGCCTTACAGTGCCAGATCTACAAGGATTGGAATAACAGGAGTTCCGGGAGCTGGGAAGAGTACATTCATTGAGACCTTTGGGTTACATATTTTAAGCGAGGGACGAAAACTCGCCGTATTAACAATTGACCCAAGCAGCAATCGGACAAAAGGAAGTATTCTCGGAGATAAAACCAGGATGGAACAACTGAGTATTCATCCTGGAGCTTTTATAAGGCCTTCTCCTACGACTGGTAACCTTGGAGGAGTCGCCCGAAAAACAAGAGAAACAATAATACTTTGTGAAGCCGCAGGTTTCGATACAATTCTTATTGAGACAGTCGGCGTCGGGCAATCAGAAACATCTGTCCACTCTATGGTCGATTTTTTTCTTCTTCTGATGCTGGCCGGCGCCGGCGATGAGCTTCAGGGAATCAAAAGGGGAATTATGGAGATGGCAGATCTTATCGCTATTACAAAAACCGATGGGGCCAATAAGCAGTTCGCAGAAAATGCACGAGTGTCATTTCAGAATGCCCTTCATCTCTTTCCAAAAAAGGTATCGGGCTGGGTACCCCGGGTTCTCACATGCTCCGCACTGACCAATACAGGTATAAAGGAACTCTGGGAATTAATAATGGAGTACTATGCTTTTACAAAGAATTCCGGATATTTTGATGAATTCAGAAAGGAACAGGCAGTTATCACGATGCATGATACAATTATAGAATATCTGAATAAGTCATTCTATCATAACAAGGAGGTAAAATTACTTGTTCCCGAAATTGAACGGCAGTTGCAGGAAGGAACTATTACTTCTTATAAGGCAGCCATTAAGTTGCTTGACAAATATTTCAAAAGGCAGACTGAAAAATAATTTATATCTTTGCAGGCTTAAATACACATTAACAGGATACTAAATCAATATTTATATTATATGAAAAAGGTCATTTATTTGTTTGTTATAGGAGCTATAATGTCTTCGTGTTCCTCAAAACCTCATTATACAATTAAAGGGAAAATTGATGGATCCGACAGTATTACCTTTTATCTTCAGAAAAGAGAAGGCAACAAGGTGGTTTCTATCGATTCTGCAATATCAAAAAAAGGCGCTTTCACCATGAAAGGTGGAGTTGTTGATTATCCACAGATGATTCAGCTTGTTGCCGGAAATACAAGAAAAAGGACCTCATTCTACCTGGAGAACTCTGAGATATCTGTTACCGGTAGCCTTGATTCATTATTCAATGCAAAGATTTCCGGATCTAAAACACAGGATGAATACAAAACATACATTGATTCAAATAAACCTTTAAGTGATCTCTATTCGAGAATAATAATCAAAAACCAGTCTGCCAACCAGTCTGGAAATGCAGCAGGTGTTGTACTATTTGAAAAACAGGCTGACTCCATTCAAACAGAGATGACTAAACTTCAGAAAAACTTTGTCAGGACTCACCCGTCTTCCTATGTATCTCCTTCAGTTGCGGTAGGCCTAAGCTACGAGATGGAAGCCGAGGAGATCGAATCTATGATCAGCGGACTTGATACGGCAATTGCAGCTTTGCCCCAGATTAAAGACCTGAAAGCGAGAGTTGCAGTTATGAAATCAGTGTCAGTTGGACAGAAAGCGCCCGACTTTACAATGAGTGATGTTAACGGTAATCCGGTGGCTCTTTCCTCAAAGATTGGATCTAAATTGCTGTTAATCGATTTCTGGGCTTCATGGTGCAATCCTTGCCGTCAGGAAAACCCGAACGTAGTAAAAACTTATAACGAATTTCACAAAAAAGGATTCGATGTTTTTGGTGTTTCTCTCGACCAGAAGAAGGAGGGATGGATTAAAGCAATAGCTGATGACAAACTTTCCTGGACACATGTTTCTGACCTGCAGTACTGGAATAATTCTGCTGCCAAATTATATGCCGTGAATTCAATCCCGGCTAATTTTCTTCTTGATGAGACCGGCAAAATAATAGGTAAAAACCTCAGGGGAGAAGCTCTTTATAAGAAAGTAACTGAGATTCTTGGTGGTAAAAAATAATTACGAAATACGAAATCAATACTTATAAGAAGGCTGCTTCAGAAATGGAGCAGCTTTTTTAATTCACTCATACCTCAAGCCACAAACCGCATACCGTTTCTATTCCTCATTCTTTATCTCCTCAAGTATAAACCCGGTACCTCTGACTGTACGAATATCTATGCTTTTATCATCTGATACATATTTTCTCAGACGGCTGATAAATACATCCATGCTTCTTCCAAGAAAGTAATCATCTTCGCCCCATATCTCAGTCAGAATATCTTCTCTGGCAAGTACCTTATTTTTGTTAATAATGAAGTACTTCAACAGTTGAGCCTCTTTGAGTGTAAGCTTTTCTTTTGACTTGCCGCAGATCAGTTCAAGAGTATTAAATTTCAGAATTGTCTGTGATACTTTAAACTCATCGTTGGTGGATGAATAGGCCCGTTTAAGAATGTTATTTATTCGAAGGATGAGAACCTCGGGATCAAAGGGCTTGGTAATATAATCATCTGCCCCGATCTTTAGACCTCTTACTATATCTTCCTTAAGACTTTTGGCCGTTAGAAAGATTACCGGGATATCGGGGTGCATCTCCTTTACTTTTTCTGCAAGGGTGAATCCGTCCATTTCAGGCATCATAACATCAAAAACACAGATATCGGGTTTGTCCTTGTTAAACAATTCCCATGCTTCTTTGCCATCATGGCCGAGCTTTACATCGAAGCCGCTTATTGTTATATATTGAGTTAATATATTTCCAAAATCTCTATCGTCTTCAGCTACTAAAACTTTCATTTTCAGAATATTTTAATTATTAGGTAAAGTTACAGTAAATATACTTCCTTTTCCCGGTTTACTGTTAACAGCAACATCTCCGCCATGAGCTTCCGCGATTTTTTTAACATAGTACAAGCCAAGACCAAGACCTTTAAATTTATGTATATTTCCCGTTGAAGCCCGGTAAAACTTATCGAAGATGTGTTTCTGATCGATCTTATTAATTCCGATCCCGTTATCAGATACCTTAATATATAGATTATTATCCTGAGTGAATCCTTCAATATCAATTACAGGCTGTTTATCCGAATATTTCACGGCGTTCGAAAGAAGATTATTAAGAAGTGTTGTAAAATAAACAACATCAATATCGACTTTAGCGCCTCTGAAATCGTACTTCTGACTTATTGAAGCGCTGTTGCCGCCTCCGGATTTAAAACTGTCGACGACATCATTCATTATTTCTTCAATATCAACAGTTCTTTTATCAAGCTGAAACTGGGTTCTTTCCCACATGCTTATCTCAAGCATCATATTGATGAGCTGATTCAGATGAATACTTTGTTTCCCAATGAGCTTTGCTGTTTCCAGAATCTTGGCATCATCGCTTCTTATCTGGTGCATTTCAAGAGTTTTACCGGCAACTGTAATTGTAGATAGAGGAGTTTTTAACTCGTGTGTCATATTGTTTATGAAGTCTGTCTTGAGATTCGAGAGTCTCTTTTCTTCCATAAGGTTTCTGTAGGTTATCATAAACATAATACCTACAAGAAGAATGCTCAGAGTACTCCACCCCAGAGCTGCAGAGGTTTCCTTCAAAATAACCTTTTGTTTATCTGAAAAATCAATAAAATAGTCAAAATTGAATCTGTAATTATTGCCTTCCAGTTGTGTCCCTCCTCTGACCAGGATGCTCGAGCTATAGATGTCCAACGGAGAATTTCTCCTGGCGCGATCAGGAGGCTTATGAGTTGAAAATCCTTCTTTCTGATAGACAATAATCGTATCATTATCAATCAGTTCCACATTATTAACTATAATTTTGTATTTAAAATTTTTATCAGAACCACGACTTTCAAAATATTTTGAAAGTAATTCGGAAAGATCCTGTTCCTGATTTACTACTTTGATGAAGTAGTCAAGAATATCTTTTTTACTGTCAGCAAGTTCTTGTTTGTCATTTAAAGTGCGAAGTCTTTTAACCGCCTGTTCAGAGTATTGATCTAATAGTAACCGTACTGTATCAAAACCATCAGTCGACATCTCTCTCCTTATATTATAGATTGCTTCCTGAGAGAGGACAAAATATTTAATAGCGAAGAACTCGTTCTTCTGTTTCCAGACGCCAGTTATTATGAATACCTGTACAGAGATAAGTATCAGAATTGATGTTATACCCAGAATCAGAACGGTATTTCTGTTTTTCATCTTCTTTATTTTACTTTCTCAAAATTATTCAATTTATTGAAACCCCGGATGGGTAATAGAAACATTAACCTGCTATTAACCCGGTGTTAACAAAATAGCAATCAGGCGGGGTGTATCTTTACATTGTCAAACTAAAAACGAGGGAGTCATGAAAAAGTTCAGTTTATTTTTAATTGTTATTTTCTTTATCTCTGCCGTTTCTTCCTTTCAAACTCTAAATGCCCAGGAGAAGACAAAAGAAGAGCAGGAGAGAGATGCAAAGATCCAGCAGTCAATCGATCAGCAGAAAAAAGCAATGGCAGAACACAAGAAAGCCATAAAAGACGAAGTACAAATTCTGAAGGAGCAGAGTGAAGAAATCGATAGCTCAATGAATGATGCACATGATCAGCTTGAAAATGCAGATAAAGTGAAAGCCAAAATCTTTATGGACTTTCCCAGAGGGAACAGGTCATTCACTTTTAATGAACCGTTCGAATTCTCTGGTCCGGATATGCAGGCTTTTTATGGTCATTCAATGGGAGGAGATTCTGAGAGAACAACATGGGATTTCTCCAAGACTGTGAAAGACAACACATTCTCGCAAGATTACATCTTTGATGTACAAAAAACGGCTAATTCGGTTGTAATGTCGGTGATGGGCGACTGTAAATCGGGAGAAATCCGTGTCAAAATTGTCATGCCTAATGGCAAAAACTACTCTGATATCTTAATTGACGAATCGGGTAATCTCAATTGGAGAAAGTCATTCACGATATCTGAAAAACAGAATCAGGATAAAACAGGTGATTGGAAATTTCAGATTTCATCGACCAAGGCGACAGGATATTTTAAAATTTCACTACAGGCTTATTAATTTTCGTTCCTGAAAAAAGGAGACTGGTACAACGGGCCGGTCTCCTTTTTTTTTAAATGCCTAATCCAATACGTTAATATTTCTTAACCCTACCCAAACGGCTCTGTTGAAAAAGGTGAAATCCATTAACCATAAAGGGGCCCAAGCGTTAAGAAGGCCGTTTCAAAAGTACTGTTCTTCCACTTTTTATTCTTCTGAACCCTTCCCCCGTCCCCTTCCCTGCAGTCAGGCTCCATCGCTAAAATAGCCCACCGGGCTATTTTTTAACGCTCGGCCCTCTTAAACAGTAAGGGAAGGGGTGC
>OCZT010003405.1_pt1 | contig 16240 bp, 25 predicted proteins | sample 1539031 | NCBI WGS metagenome assembly OCZT01 (sample SAMEA3539308, study PRJEB22396) | soil metagenome | biome: tundra; feature: field; material: soil | place: USA | collected 2010-05 | depth 0.15 m | reverse complement strand
TTGGTTATGTAGTATGTTTAATTTATATATTGAACCATCTAGACAATGGCCAAATACATTAATTATTGAACCACGAGATGATTATTATTCAGCGGGAACTACTTATGATTGGACCGAAAAACTAGATAAGAATAATGGAATACTTGCTGATATAACTTCCAATACCCAAGCTAAACAAACCTTATATACCTATACTCAAGATAAAGATTGGTTGAATACCTTATATCAAAATCAATATAATAATATATTCGGACAATATATTTATAATCAAGACAATGATTTTTCAATTTCAGAGGACACAATTAGTGTTGGATTTGCTCCAACTGTTACTTCAATGGTGCCAAATTCTAATAGTCAGGTTTTAATTCCGAGATTATATAAAGATAGTAATAATAATTTTGCATCAGGAAACGAAAGAACAGACACAAATATAAAAATACTTTATCGATATCCCCATCTTTTAAATATGAGTGTTAATCAAAACCCATTAGTTTTTAGTGGAGTCGCACACTCTAATTCAAATAATCAATATGGTTATACCGCATCATTAGGACATAACTGGGTAATTGGAACATTTTCTACTGGATATCCTTATGTCGGGCATTTTGATGATCCTTTTAAACCAGCATATGATTTAAACTTTGGAGAAACTTTAACCAGTTTTATTCCTGGAACACAATCAGGATTAACATTTTCTAATGTAACCACAATTAATAATCTTATTAATAATTATTGGATCAATACCTTAGATGATATTACAAACATTACATCAAGATTATTAACTGTTCAAATGAATTTAACAGCTTTAGATATTGCGAATACTTATTTAAACTCATTGATATATTTATTTGTTAATGGATCTGGACAATACTATCACATCAACTCAATCACATATGATCCAACTGGTTATAATTTAAGTCAAGTTGAGTTGGTTAAAGTAACCGAAACCACCATACAAAAAAGAAGTTATGGTATAGAGCAAGGAGTTGGTATTGTAGTACAAAACCAATCCACTTTAAATCAATTAGTGTTGCCTGGATCTGTTGTAATAACTGGACCAGGAAATGAATTAACAGGAACGGCTATTATTAGTAATGGACAATCTAATCAATTGGGTGGTATATCACAAATTGCTACAGGTAATTTTAATATTTTAAGTGGTGATAATACTTTAGTAAATGGTAATTTTAATCAAGTTGGCATCAGAAGTCAATATGTAGATATAGTTGGATTAAGTAATCTGGTTGCTCCGGACGTGTCTAATATTCATATTGTAGGTGCTTCCAATTCCATACCAGAATTATCCACTAATATAAATATAGCAGGTAGTAATAATACAATTCTATCACCAACACAATCAGGAACATTTTCCACCCCATCCGACATTTTCATAATGGGTCAGAATAATACCATCGCTCCTGGATTAACAGGTGTTAGTTTATTTGGATCTGGAATTAATGCCACTCAATCCAATACAATTTATAGTGGTCAGAATATTCAAATGGTTAATGGATCAACTATAATTGGAGTGGTGGCTGGTGGAGCAGGTGGTAGTAATAATTCAATCCAATATAATGAAGGTGGAATATTTACTGCTGATGCTAATTTAACTTGGGATCCAGTTAATCACATTTATTCTGAATATAATACTAACGCAATAGCCAATTCAGGCAATTCACACGCTGAAGGAAATGGTAATACTATTACTGGTACATCACCAACTTCACATATTGAAGGAAGTGGTAATACTATTGCTAATATTTCACCAACTTCACATGCTGAAGGAATTAGCAATGTTATAAATTTTTCACAATTCGCACACGCTGAAGGATATGGAAATATAATAGAGGCTGCTTCTGATGTAGCACATATTGAAGGATCTGGAAATATAATAAATAATAGTCAATCCTCCGCACATGCTGAAGGAAGTTTAAATATTATAAAAAATTCACCTTTATCACATGTTGAAGGATATATTAATAGTATTATTGGTGCTGATACTGCCCATGCTGGTGGATCAGGAGCATCAGCATCACATTTTGCTGAATGGACTAGATCCTCAGTTAATGGTGGAGTAGGATATAAATCTTTTGGACAATATGGTATAGTAATGTACTCAACACAAACCACTAATGCTACACCAACCTCGATGTTTATTGGATATCCATCAATATCAACAGAATTAACTTTAAATCCTGGAGAAGGATATATTTTTAATTTACAAGGATCTTTTAAGATACAAAATGGAACAGAATTTGGATTAATTAATTTAAGTAATGCGTACTTATATAATAATTCTGGTGTGATGACTTGGATGGGAGGAATAGCTCCAACACCATCAGTAACCACTACTACTTTCATAAGTACAGGTGTTACTTTATCTTTAAACACAAACTCATTAACCATTACAGTAACCGGACTCGCAGCCACCAACATAAATTGGGTTTGTAAAGTTGAATATACAATGGTTAAGTTTTAATTAAAATAATTTTAATATAATAATTATATGGCAGATAAGAATTTAGAAATAAAAATTACGGTAGATGATAGTGGAGCTTCCAAAACACTTGGTGAGTTAAAGACTGAAGCAGAGTCTTTAAATACACAATTACAAAACACATCTAAAACCATTGATGGTAAAATAAATCCAGAGTTTGTTAAACTTGCTAGTGCCTCAGCTAATACTCAAAAAGAAATTAAAGGATTAAATCTTGAAATTGCTTCTGGTGCTAAACTACATAAAGGATTTATTGGAGGAATAACATCATTAACAGAAAAAGTACTACCAGGTTTCAGAGATTCTATATTAGAAATCAATGCAGCTTTAGATGCTAATCCAATTGGTGCAGTTGTATTAGCCTTAGGATTATTATATGAAGGAATTAAAACAGTCTTTGGATTTATAACCAAGGATCAAGCTGTCTTAGAAAAGTTTAATGAAGCATTTGCGGGAATAGAAAAGGTAGTAGTTACTTTAATTGATGAATTCCTACACCTTGGTGATACATTGGCTCATCCAATAGATGCTATTAAGAAATTATTCGGTGCATATAAAGAAGGAGCAGAAGCGGCAAAAACCACAGAGGAATTAAAGATAGCAACATCTAATATGAATGAAGCTATCGCTAGACAATCGATTGTTTTAGACACCTTAAAGATTGCGGTTAAGAATAAAACTTTATCTGATAAAGAAAGATTAAAAGATGCCAAACTTGCGTTAGATGAGGAGGACAAAATCACTAATGAGAAAGTAAATAATGCTAGAAAAGAATTAGAAGCATACCAATTAACTGTTAAAGGAATTAAAAGTTTAAGCTCTGACCAAATTGCCCAACAAAAGCAATTAGAAGCCAATATTACACAATTACAAGCTGATGGAATACAAGCAAGAGCTAAGTTAGAAAATGAAAGTAATACTTTAATAGAAAATGATGCTAAGGAAAAGAAAAAAGCGGCAGCAGAAGCAGGTAAAAAGCAAAAAGAAGCAGACAAAAAGAAATTTGAAGACAAGTTTAAATTATTAAAGGCTCAGAATAAAACCTTAGTAGATAATACCAAAGTTGGAACACAAGAAAGAGTTGATGCTGAAAAGGCAGCTGCTGATTCTGAAATTAAATTCTTAACTGATAATTCTAAAAAACTAGAATTAGATGCCACAGAATTATTAACACAAACCACTGATATTAATAATCAAGTTTTAACTGAACAACAAACTTTAAACACTAAATTAGCGGATGAAGCTCAAAAGAAAAAGGATAAAGAGGATAAAGCTTTCGAGGAAGATAATAAAAAGAATACGGCTGCTTTAAAGAAAAAGGATGATGATCAATTAAAAGCAATACAACAAAATATTAAAGATAAGAAGGCTTCATATAAAGATGAAAAGGATTATTTATTAAAAAATTATAAGGATTTAGGTTTAACAGAGGAGGAAATGCAAACCAAACTTCTAGCTATTGATGATCAAGCAACCAAAACAAAAATCGAAAACGCTAAGAAAGAAGCAGACGCAAGAAAACAATTAGCCAAAGATGTTACAACAGCTTTAACTGATCTAGATAATTTATTTGTGGCTTTACAAGGAGATAATAGTAAAAAAACTTTAAAACAAAGAAATGAAGCAGCTAAAAAAGAATTTGGTGTTAAAAAAGCTCTAGGATTAGTTAATGCAGGAATAAATACCGCAGAAGCAATTACAGAAGCACTTCCCAATCCAATCACAGTTGCTTTTGCGGCATTAGCAGGTGCGGCTCAAATAGCTACAATAGCAGCAGCTAAATTTAATCCTGAATCAGCTTCATCAACACCAACAGTAAATACTCCAGCGGCTCCAACTTCAGGAAGCACCACACAACAATTTGCCCCACCAACTTTTTCACCCAATACTTTCTTTGGTCTAGGTAATCAAAAACAAAATCAACAACAAACTTCATCACAACAACAAAATGGTCCAGTGGTAAGTGTTCAAGAAATTACTTCGGTGTCTAATAAAGTAAATGTGATCCAGAAAAGATCCGTCCTAGGAAATTAAGATGTAAGACCACCACCTCCAATTAAATTAATATTAAATAAATCAAATCCATAAAATCTAAAAAGATTAATATAAAAAGTTTCCCAAAATATTATTTCATCTTTATTAACAATATCTATTTCATCCATAATAGGAATACATCCTTTTAATTTTAGGCTATTTATCCAATTGTTTTTATTAATATTTGGACCACTTGATTTTAATGCAGTATAAATATGTCCATTTAATCGTTGTCCCATTTTTCTTTTGGTTGCTCCTACATATTTTATTTGGTTTGTTAAAGGATCTATTAAAATATAGATTCTAATTTTTCCTTTTTCTAGTTCTTTTGTATATTTTTCACTTACAAAGTGCATCTCAATAAATAATTTAAGGGCCCTCTAGATAATCCAATAAGTCAAGGTTTTTAATTCACTTGCCACTCAGGGCGGTGGGCCGGTTTAAATGGTCTAGATAATTTGGATGGGGGTATAGGGGGTAAAATTAAAAAGTTTAGTTTTTAAGTAACATTTATTTTTATTTATAATTTCCATTTTTAATATAATATAATATATGGCTCATAAGATAGAAAGAATGGATGATATTCCAGTATATGAATTTATATTTGATGAAGATGATCCGAAAGCTGGTGTTAAAACTATATCATTAGTAACTGAACCAGCCACTGAAATTAAAGGAATGTATTTTAATAAATTCGGAGGGGTTGAAGAACTACAACGAATAGAATTTTCTGCGATTAAAGAACAAAAGAAAATAGTTGGACCAGCAATGGTACCCAATAAAAGAATTTATCGTAAATTCGATCCAGAAGATGAAAACAGTGCTGGATATTATGGTGTTTTTAGTGCCGATACTATCTTAAGAATGATGAGAAAGTTTAATAAGAACAATAATAATCGTTCTATTAACATTGACCACTCAAATAAATTAATCCCTGGATATATTGAACAGAATTATATTATTAATGATCCTGTTTATAATAACGCTAAATCATATGGGTATAATTTAATCCCAGGAACTTGGTTTATGGAAATTAAAATCGAGGATGATAAGTTTTGGAGAGAAGAGGTTAAAGAAAATGGTAAATATTCCTTTTCAATAGAGGCTATCTTAGAACAGGAGCCTTATAAAATGGCATTAGAAATAGATTACTTACACTTTATTAAAAATTTAGAAACACAAACAATATTATCTGACCAAGAAATCATATCTATATTGAAGTCCATCTAATTTTTGAATAGAAATTATTTATAAAATTCAAATCTTATATAGTATTATAAGACAAATAAATTAAATTATTAAAATGGATAAAAACACATTAATGTCAAATATTAAGTTAGAACTTAAAAAACTTTTAACTTTTGCTAAAGAAAAATTTAATAACTATACTTTATCGGATGGAACAAATATTACTTGTGATAAAGACAATATAGAAATTGGTGCTCAAGTACATCAGATTGATGATAATGGCAATCAAACCACATTAGATGATGGTGAGTATTCAATTAAAGACGGTATAACATTTACAATTAAAGACGGTGTTGTTGAAACAGTAGCAGGAGCAGATAAAACTCAGGCTGATGTGGAATCACCATCTGAACCAAATGATGCAACCGCAGCTCCACAAGAACAATCTAAAACTAAAATGACTGATGATGGGCAACCAGAAGGTCAAGTAGAAGGTGATGGTGAGCCAGATGGTGATGGTGCAGAACCACAAGATATGGAAGCTAGATTATCTGATCTAGAAGCTAAGATAGAAGAGATTATGAATGTTTTATCTCAAACTACAAATAAACAAAACTCAGTCAATGAACAAATGATGGGTAAATTGGAAAAAACATTTTCAAAGATTAACAAAATCGAAGACCCAACCTCTGAAGCAATTGTTGAAAGAACTTCAGGATTTGATGAATATATTCCTGGTAAATTTTCAAGCGAAACCTCTAATGAGGCATTAGCAGATTTAAGAAAAACAATGAGGGAATTAAATAGATTCAGTAATATTAAATAAAAAATAATTAAAACAAATGCAAATTTTAGATCAAGGTTTAAACGTAATTAATGGATATTCAAGCACAACAGCAACAGCATCTATATCTGGAAATGGTGTAGTAGTATTCACTGGAATAACAGCTTCTATGACTTTATCAGATGCCACTAAAACAAGTGGTTGGACTGTAGCTCTTAAAAACTTAACATCACCAGCAGGAACTGTAACAGTTTATCCATTTGGTGCTCAAACAATAGATGGCGGTGCTTCAACTACAATAGCTAGTGGATCTCAAAAACAATTCTATTCAAATGGAACCAATTACTATGTAATTGGATAATTAAATTAAAAACAAAAAATAATAATATAAAATGGCTTCAAATAATGACTCAGTAATTTTAACAGCTTTATCAACTTATATCGATCAGATAAGTGCTAAAAAGATTTTATCTGAAATAGTTTTAACTGGACACACAAACATGTTGGTATCTAAAATGCCAAATGTTAAGTTTGGTCAAACTATTCCAGTTATAACATCAAACTTGGTAATCACCCAAGCTTCCTCTGGTATATTCTCTCCAACAGGATCAGTAACATTATCTCAACAGACTTTACAAGTTTGTGATTTGATGTCACAGGAATTTATTCCTCTTAATGGTGCAAACACATTAGAGCAATACTGGACAAATAACACAATGACTTCAGGAAGTACCTATGATTCATTAACTCCAAAGATATTCGCTTCAGTTTATGTAAGCGATAAAACTAATAAACTTCAAGACTTTATTGAATTTATTGAGTGGCAGGGAGTTGGTGCAGCAGGATCTACATACTCTTCACTTCCACCTTATGACCCAACACAGTGTACAGGTTTCTTGTATCAGTTGGAACAAACAGGTGCATCAGCAAGTATTGTAACAACTACTTTCTCGTCAACCACATTTAACACACCACAACCTCAGTATTCAACAACTGCGGATGCTATATCAATCTTAGATAACCTCTATGCTGTTATACCAACCAACTTGAAGGATCAACCTGATTTAGTGGCGTTTATGTCATATGCGAACTTCACTCGTTACACAACCGCATTGAGAAATAAGAACTTCACTTTGAATAACTTAAATCCTCTATTGCCTGGTTTCCCTGGTCAATCAATCAATGATGCACAGGCTATATCAGTAGCATGGAATGTACAACACCCTGGAACTAATCTAAGAGTTGTAGCAACTTCTGGATTATCTGGTTGTGATAATAAAATAGTAATTGGTCCAGCTAAAAACTTCTGGTTTGGTTATGATTCTGATAAAGATTCAACCAGCTTTAGAATTTGGAAGTCCGAGGATATGAACGCAATTCTATTCAGAGCTTTGTTTAAAGCAGGAACACAAGTAGCATACCCTCAGTATTGTGTGGTAGCAACTGGTAAATAAATAATAAAACTTAATGGGGATCTATTTAATGTGGATCCCCTTTAATAAGAACAAAAATAATAATATAAAATGGCAATTTTAACAAATTGTGCCCCCGCAGGTGGATGGAACTTAGGATGTAGAACTACAGCTGGTGTTTTAAACGTCTGGGTGGGTGCTTATAATAGCAATCAAATGATTTTCGGATTGACTGCTTCTGGTGAGATTACATCTATAACAGGTGCAACAGTTTCATTTTATCAATACACACAAGACACACAAGTTGCTTCATCAACATTTGCTGGAGCTCCTAGTGTTGAGAACGGAACATCTTTCTTTACAACTACACTACAATTTACAATGTTTGTAATGGAACAACAGATGATAAATATCCTTAATGATTTGATGATTGGTAGAAGTAGAGCAATCTATTTAGATTCAAACGGCAATTATTGGTTACTAGGATATACAAACCCTGTGAATGTAATAACTGTAGATGGTGGATCTGGTAAAGCATATGGTGATTTAAACGGTGTTGTTTTAACACTTGAATCACTTGAACCAAACGGACCAAGACAAATAAGTGCCGCAGCTGCTCTATCAGTAATAGATTCAACTACGTTCTTAGGACCATAATTATTTAATAATTAATAAAAGTCAAATCCGATCTCTGATCTAACAATTGGAAATCGGATTTTTGATTTAAAAATAAACTTTTGAAATGCATTTAAAAATTAAAAAAGAACACTTAGATGATATTTATTGTTTCCACGGAAGGCAAATAACAATGAGATTTGCTCCCACAGAAATGTATATCCATTATTATAATGGTGGATTAAAACACATTTTCGAGGTTATAGATGAAACCCCTATAATAACTCCAATTAAAAAAGTTAAGGTAGAGGACAATATTGATGAACTAGGAGAAAATAAAATACCAGAATAATGTTACATACAGGACCAACCGGATCGTGGGGAGTTTTAGTTAATCTATATGGACAATGTCAAAACACATTTAATCCATATTTCACTTGGTCTTTAACACAAAAGTCATCACAAGTTAATATAGTCTTTACAGCTGATGATGTTTCAACAAATCCTTATCTATGGAATTACTTTACTTTATCCATTGCGTTAGGAGGAACAACCCCAGGATTAACCCAAGGATTGATTCCTATATACCCAGGTGAGTGGGAATATAACATATATGAAATGACTAATCAATATGATTTAAACCTTAACAACTCGCTAGGATTGGTTAATAATGGTATATTAAGAGTAGCTGCATATCCATTTGAAATATCTGGAGCAACCTATTCAGGAAATAATTACACAATATCTGATTACAGATATGAAAATATATAAATAATATGGAAGAAAAGAAAACAAATTTAGAAATAATACAACAGTTTGCCATCGTAAATCTGCCCGGATATTCCGAGAGCACTAATACAACCAAGGAAATTATAAACTGGGGTGATGACAACCTCTGGCCAAAATATATTGGTAGTCTATTATCAAAATCAGCTAAACATAAAGCAATTGTTAAAACAAAAGCTAAATTAATTGGAGGCAGAGGATTTTTAAGAACCAATCTTAATTTTGAAACAATGATGTTTTTAAAAAATCCATTAAATCGTTTTGATTTAGAGGAAATATTATATAGATGTGCTTTAGATTTAGAAACCTTTGGTGGATTTTCTTTAAACCTGATTTGGAATGATGATAGAACTAAAATTAAAGAAATTAACTTCGTGTCTATTGCTAAACTTCGTGTCTATAAAGAGGATGATGGAGAAGGAAAGAAAAAAAGAAAGATTAAACCAGAAAAGTATTTCTTTTCAGATGGTTGGGAGAATGTTAATAAATATGAACCAATTTTATATGATGGATTCTCCACAATTAATAAAAAGAAACAATCACAAATCTGGTTTCTTAAAGACTATGATAACAACGTAGAGTTTTATCCACAACCATCTTATGGAGCAGCTATTAGGGACATTGAAACTGATTATTTAATATCAGATTTCCATATGAACTCAATTGCTAATGGATTTTCACCAGCTATGATGATTAATTGGCCAGCTGGATCGATGACAGAGGAGGAAAAACAACAATTAGTTTTTAGATTACGTAATCAATTAGAGAACACACCCAATGCCAATAAAACTATCTTTACTTTTCCAGATGATATATCACAAAAAGTAACCATCGATGTAATAGATTTAAATACTTCTGATTCAAGATTTTTATTACTAGCTGAGAGAATAGAATCTAATATCCTAGCGGCTCACGAAATACCACCAACCTTGGCTAATATAAAAGATATTCCGGGAAAACTAGGATCTAAGAATGAAAAATTAGAATCACTAGAGATATTTCAAAATGATTATGTAACTCCAAAACAACAATTATTAGAGAAGGTTTTTAATAAAATTGCTAGAATAAATGGAATTATTGATAATTTAATCATCAAGAAATATTCCGATGAACATCGCAGAGTTGAATCTAATGTAACTGACACACTGGCTATATTACAAGCAGAAATGACAGCAGGACAGAAATATTGGATGTTGGTCCAGAGTGGTCTCACACACGAGATTGCTTCTAAACTATCAACCTATACCGAAGGAAACCAACCCGATAAAAAGCCAGAAAAAGCACCCGATATTAATACACCGGAGAAAATTGGAAGTACTAGTGGCCAACCAAAATCAAAATTAAACTAAATGAAATGTTTTTTTGTCAATCCTGAGTACTTATTTAAATATTATGCTGCTTATTTGGATAATAATATAGATCCGAATATGTTAAATACTTTCATATTATCAGCTGAATGGGAAAAAACTCAAGCATCTCTTGGATATACTTTATATGAAAAATACTTAACTGTGGTGCCACAAGTCCAAGCAGCTAATATCCAATATGGAACAACTGCCTCACAAGCTATAATGGGAGTCCAATATGATTATTTATTTACTAATTATATCCAAGACGAAGTGGCATTGTGGTGCATCTATGCAGCCCTACCTTTAATTAACTTTCGTGTTACAAACAAATCTATATCTCAAAAACAGTCTCAATGGTCTAAATCATCAGCTATAAACGAGATTGAATATTTAAGAAATGAAATTCGTAATAAAGCAATGTATCAGGATATGAGAATCAGGGAATATATTACAAACTTCCCATCATCATTCCCAGAATACTTCCAAGTTACAGGAGTCAATAGAATAACACCATCTGTATATCCATACAATGGTGGAATATATTTAGAGGAAAGAATATTTTCTAGAAATAAAGCATATCGAACTGGATGTCCAGGATGCTTTGACGGGATCGGGATCCCGCTATGGGGCACATAAGTCCTCAATATAAAATTAATTTACAATAATGCACCACGAAAATCAAAGTTTAATAGGATTTATTACAAGTTTTATTTTCTTTGCATTAGGAAATATAAGTACCAATCTATTCTTATCAGACATAGCATTTATAATGACTATTTTAGTAGCTTTTGTTACACTGGCTAATCACTATGATAAAACATTAGGATCATATAATCGATTTGTAAGATGGGTTAAAAGTAAATTTAGATTTTAAATATGAAATTAATAAATTATTATAAAACCATATTAGAAGATGCTCAAAACATCCCATCCCTGAAAAGGATAATGGCATCGATTGCTTTTATCGTATTACAATCAATCTGTATTTATTATTCCAAACTATTTACAGAATTTATAATTGGAACAGAAGTTAGTTTAATATTAACTTTATTAGGTATTGTAGCTTATCAAGATAAATAGCCTCTAAACCCACAAAAGCCGCAAACAAAGAGCTAGAGTGGGTTTTTAAGATTTTAAGTCACTATCATAGCAACAATACTGATTCTAGCAAACCAAATTAAAACCGCAAGATAAGGATTCATTAAAATCCTTTTAACATAGTCAATTCTTTTTTCAGGAGGATTATGAAATGTAATATTCCTATATCGATGTGGGACATCACCAATCTTATATTTGATGTAAATATGTTTGGTGGGAGTTAATGGTTGTGTGTTCATATAACAATCATATGAAATGATATAACAATTGTTATTACATAGTTATTTAAAATCTTTATATAATTAATTCCTCTCTATCCAAAACGGACCACCTGTATTCGGATCACCCACTAAGTATAATGGTGATTGTAATGGAAATTCATTTTGGATAGAAATAGAATCTTGTCTCGGTATGTTTGGGTTGTTTGAGTTAATAGTTACAGTCCAAGTTTGCCATAATGGATTCCCAATAGGTAAATTAGTTACAGGAGACTCTATCGTTATATTACCATTATCCCCCATTAAAACATCACCTTGTTTTAAGACAGCATCACCACAACAAACCGCCATATTGATATGAGGAGTTGAATTAGAAATAGTTGTATGTGTGGTTGAAGCTGGATAGTAATAATTATTCTTGGTACAAGACATTAAGGTAATAATAAAGATTAGAGTAATTAGAATGTATTTCATTTTGATTTGGTTTTAAAGTGATGAGTAAATTTGATTTCGTGTTTATAAACTTTCTTAGTGATGCACCCTTTATGTAGTTGTTGATTAAGGATTCTCCGGTAGTTTAATATTTTCTCTTTCATATTCCTATTTTATTTAGTGTATATTCTCTATTTTCTTGTGTAATCTCCTGTGTCATTCTCTTAGTAATATAATCAATATAATGTCTCTTTCTTGCTGGCCCGCCAATCTTTTGGCCAAATATACTTATTAATTGTTTAACAGTATATTTTTCTAGTTGGCTCAAATCAATATATCTAAGGTTTCTTTTCATATAAAAAGTCCTTATTTCAGAGTTTTCATCGTTAGTATAAACAGTAGTGTACTTTTGTTTCAGTTCCATGGTATAAATATAAGGCTATTTTTTGAATCAACCTAATCTTTTAAAGTATTTATTTTAATGGTGCCTACTAAATAAGGCACCACTCTAAATACCCAGTTCTTTAAAAGATTTTTGTGTTATTTTATCATAAGTAATCGTTGGTCTGATCAACTTATCATCAAAGAAAGAATTCCAATAATCCTCATCCTCTGATGGTGATAGCTCATTAACACTTTCCATTTCAATAAAGTGATTCCACAATTCATCCATTGTAAAAATTGCTTTCATATATTTAGTAATTTTAATTTGATTTGTCTTTTAATCTGTTTATCCATATCCATCAAAGCTTCACATTCTCCAATCCGGATCTTATACGTCATTCGTTTTAGATTAATATCATAGATATTAAAATCTGAGTTGGTATAACCTCCATAACGATGGTAGAGTAGCTGTTTAATTTCAGATATTAACATTTAAATAAATCTTTTATTATATCAATATCATCCTTATCAATTTTATATTTATTTAGAAAGTAATCTCTCTGCTCTTGTTTCATTATTTCAGTATCACTATGGCATATATTTAATATGAAATCACAATTTCTGGGCATCAATTCAAAATGAATGTCTATAATTTCACCTTCTTTTCCAATAGAATGTTTTAATGAATTAAATTTACTATAACATCTAATAGGATCAGATCCATCAATATCAACTTCAAAATATCCACTTCCAAGATTGGAAAGAAACATTGTCCCAATATTTAAATCTTTAAAATCAATATTGAAAGTAAATACAACTCGTTCATCACAATGATTTGACACAAATGGCAATTTATATAATATATTTGTATATATTACAACACCATTAAAAATGATTGATATATTTTTAATATCTTTACATTGACCCCGGCGATAGTGATAGAATTTTGGTAACACCTCTTTCTCTTTTTTATTAAACCATCCCATAATTATTTCTTTAATTTTTTATCAACCTTCTTCTTTTTATCATCAATAAAAGGAGGTATGTCTTCAAGTGGAGTTAGATGAAAATCTGGAGTATTAAAGATCCATTCAAGAAAATCCACTGGTTTTTTATTTTGTTTTGTTGTCTTTGCTTTCATTGGTTTGTTTTATTTTTTAATTCATATCTTGTAAATATGAATGTGGTGTATGTGTTTTAAAAATATCCTTTCTTTTTTCTCTCCCAATATTATATAATACGCTTATCCAAATAATTGTAGCAAATCCAATTGAAATTCCCCAAAATAAAATAGAAGCATGGAAATGATCCAACATTAAAAATGATACACAACTAGGAATTATTGGTAAGGTTGTTGGTAAACAAACATAATCTATTACTTTTTTATTTTTCATTGTTTTGTTTTATTTTTTTTAAGTTTAACTTTATTTTTAAAGTATGGTTTAATATCTTTATTCTTTTTATAGTAATCTCTCTTATATTCATTTTCATCCAATCGAACACCCTCTTTAACCTCATCAGACCATGTGGTATATTTAGACCGACGGCTTAATTTTTGAATTAATATTAATGTTTCTAATAAAATTGGATGTTTTGATAAAAATATATACCCATATCTCTTAATTGTATTATGATATAGATTATAATCTAATGCAAATTGTTTAGATTTATCACGAGAAACTTTATTATAACTTGGTTTTTTAGATTTGATTACATCTAATTTACAATCACCACAATACTTCTGACGATTTGAAGTTGTTTTAATTGGATGACCACACATCTCACAACTAATATCTCTGGATCTTTGATATTTGATATACATATTATTTCTTATTAGGTTTTATTTCCTCCACCTCTAAAAACTCAATATAAGATTGACGATTTAAACTCTTATTATAATCCAATTGTGTCTTAGCGGACATAATAATCTTTCCAGCCATATTAGTAATCTCCTTGGCCTCTTTAGTTTTTAACTTTCCTTCAGATAAAGCGTCAAAGCTTTTAATCAATTCATCTCTTAATTCTTTAATGTTTTTCATTTATGATTAGATTTATTTTGTTTTATTTTTTTTGTCATTTCAAACACGGTTTGAAACTCTCGGTCCAAACTTTCATTTAATTGGGTTTCTATCCAATCTTTAATGTTTAAATTATTCTTGGTGGTATAGCATTTTATTAGGTAATGCAAGTCTTTGGAGATGTGTATCGATTTAAGGTTTGTGTTTTTCATACTATTATATATAATAGTATGAAAGTTGTTTTATTCTATACCATCAAAATTATTGAAATTTTCAAGGTCGATTAAATATTTATTTAATTAATTTTCTATACTCCTCAAAACACTTGATTCTCTGCTCTGCTATTTTAAAATAATCTTTATCTAATTCCATTCCAATAAAATCAAATCCTTCTAATCTTGCAGCTATTCCGGTTGATCCAGATCCCATAAAAGGATCTAATATGATACCATTTTTAGGTGTGATTAATCTACAAAGGTAGATAAGAAGGTTGATTGGTTTAACGGTACTATGAAAGTTTTTGGCGTCTTTTAATTCTATCTTTAGTTGAAGATTTGATTCTACATTGTTTACATTGTCCTGGCATCCAACCTTCTTTTGTTCTATAATAATGTTCTTCGGATTTCCAGGTATTACATTTGCTACAATATTTCCACCAAAGTCCGTCTTTAATATACATTCCGAGATGTACTCTTTTGTGTTCTGTTCTACTAACACATTCGAGATTTTCAATTCTGTTATCAAGTTTATCACGATTGATGTGATGAATGTCCCAACCATCTGGGATTGGTCCATTGATAGATTCCCATATAACCCTGTGTTCCATTTTTGAATGAAACTTTCCATCACTTTCCTTAATTTGGATTCTTCTATACCCCTTCTTGTTAATAGTTCCATAACCTCCTGGTGCTTTACTTTTTGATCCTGACTTTCCCATAATTCTATTTTTTTATTATTATAGTTTAATCTTATATATAAGTTTGATAGTTGTAAGGTTATTCCATCCAACCCCATATTCCTTTCCTTCTTAGATACTTTAGCAATATAAAAAAATCTGGAGCTTCCACCCGAATCATTATGTCCCCTCACTGTCCTATTTGTTTTTTTAAGTCCTTCTCCACCTCCAGCATAAGTTCCTCCTTCTGGTAAGGTACTATTATTAGCAGTTGTTTTACTAATCCCACTCTGTTTATCCAATTCTTCTGCCGCACTCTCATCTAATATAATATTTGCGGGGAATCTACCTAGTTTTGAATTAGTTGGTATGAGTTTATCACTATTTAAATATGATTGTTTATCTCTTTCCGTTGATATAGATCTAAAGTGTTCTGTTCCACATTCAATCCTACAACCATCCACATTAATTCCACCAGTTCCCCACTTCAAAACATTTTCAGCAATTGTATTTTCTGATATAGGTTTACG